>Ga0307945_1002266_pt1 | contig 15509 bp, 10 predicted proteins | sample OrgLakmetagen228_FD_201818 | JGI IMG/M metagenome (GOLD analysis project Ga0307945, IMG submission 201818) | Saline water microbial communities from Organic Lake, Antarctica - #228 | ecosystem: Environmental > Aquatic > Non-marine Saline and Alkaline > Saline | place: Antarctica: Organic Lake...
TTTTTCTGTCTGTTCTTCAGACACACTCTTAGCTTGTGCTCTTGCGAGCATGGGCCAATTTCTCAGACTGTGGTTTTTCAAGGAGGGTTTTTCTGTTTAGGCAGGAGTTTTCCTTTTCCCAGTCTTATAGGTTTTTTCCTTCATTCTGTCAGGCCCTTGCTGAGGACCGTGTAACAACCCCCACCAAAAAAAAAAAAAATTGTTGACCTGTTGCAGCAGAAAGGGTCGGACTGTGGAAATATCCTTAAAAAATGGTGTAAACAAAAAGGAGAAATGGTTCCTCAGCTCACCAACCCGATGGTCTTGGCAAAGTAAAATAGCATGCACCTCGTTCTGAACATGTTCATCTTCACCAGGACATTGGTCACATACGCGAGAACCATCTTCAAGCCACGCTTCTGCCTTGACTTTCAAAGTATGCGCACGCAAGCGGAATCTACTTATATTGCGCATAACATGTTTGGACAGATCAAGATGAAGGTACCATGGCACAAATTTTGACTTACAGCGTTCAAAGTACAAGTAAAAGTCTACGCTGGAAAACACCAGCGTGCATGAAGGAAAGGCTCTCAACTAGAGCTCACACTAGCCAGAGCCCCATTGAGAATCAAAAAAAGATAAACAACAGGAACTAATGTGGATCTGGTGGGTTGTCAGCCATGCGTCTAGCCCTCCTGAAGCCATGCGCCTGCGTTTAGCCCTCCTGAAGCCAGCCATTCTACCAGTAAAACCCCAACTGATCCTCTATTTTCAGTGCTGTCGTTGTTGAAGTGTATTTTTTTGTTTTAGTGATCTTTGCTTTTTATTGCAAGACAGGGCAGTTTAGTGGCTAGTTGGTGCACTCTGTGCAGAGGGATAGTTGAGGAGCTATGGTATACTGATTATAGATTGTGCCCCCAACTCCATGAAGTGTGACTTTGTTGTTTCGAGTGATGCTTTGGAGGCTCCTTGTTCGTAGACGCTGGATAAGAGGTAGATGTTGGTTGTGCGCTTAATCTAATGTCTGTTGAGGGTTTGCGTCCGAGCAGACTTTGAATTCTACAAGATGTATGTCTCTGTCCCTCGGTGGAATCTGTTTGAAGTTCAAATACCTGCCTCATCCTTCAGGGCATGATTAACACGCCATCTGGACGGCTTTAATGTCTAGTTGGGAAATTTCGTTGCATCGGAAAAACCCAGTCCGGATGTTTCTTTTAATGTCATCGGGGGGGGTTCAATGTTAAGGTCAGAAAGCTTTTCACTGTTACAAGCATGTAATGAGTGCTGAGTCCAGCTTGGCTTTGCTGATCTCTTCACCACAACGGCTAACTGCGTGGTGACGTTGGTTTAAATGCATTCTCTTCAGAGTATGGCTGTTGCACCTAAGAAGCATGTGTGGAGCACTGTCTGATCCTCCACACAAAGGGCAGGTGGCAAGACCTGTCATGTGGATAAACCTTATGGTGTGTTTGTCTGTGTGTTTTGTATCCGTCCTATACTTAAGAACTTGTTCCTGTTCCTTAAAAGTCACATTTGGCATGGAAAGAATTTGTTACTGAGTTGGGCATGAGCAAGGGGCTTTGCAATAGGTTGCTGTGTGTGAGAGTCGGGCTGTGCTGCACGCTCAGGCGTATCATGCACTTTTGGCTAGAGCTTGTAAAGCAATGTATCTGTGTTAGCTTCACCAAGGTAATGGTGGGCGTGCATATGGTGTTTTAGCTTGTCCTGCAGGTTAGTCAAAACTCGTAGCTCTTCTGCATGGGAGCCATCTTTGTTAGGCACGCTTAGCCAGAACAGGTCAAAGAAGGGGGCAGTAGCTTCCGGGAGGGAAATGCCAGAATTTTAATTGACTGCTGCTTTGTGTGCTAGGTGGTCTGCTTATTCATTGCCAATTATACCAGAATGGGATTTCACCTTGTAGAAAGTGATGGTAGAAGGTGAGGAATGGATTAGGTTTACACGTCCTTGAGGAATTCCTGTGCAAATGGTGGAGTACAGCCATTGGGTTCAATAGCTGTTTCCTAGTCTGAAAGAGGGATAAGGCACTTTCTGTAGCAATTTCGGTATTGCTTTTTGTACCGCTACTAGCACAGCTGCAAGTTTGGCTCTATTGATGGAGGGCGTGGGGATGTTGCCCCAAGGATCGATAGGTTATAAACGTAGCTATTAGTGAAAAGAACACATGACTATACAGAGGGAGTCAACTGAGCAATGGCCCAAACAGGGCCTGTGGTGGGGTGAAATTGCCAGCGCCTAAAATTGCTGTTTGCTGATCTCATCTTGCATGGGGCTACCATCGGTGTATGTGATGAATGTTCCAGTTTTGTACTTTGAGAATATGTGGGCTCTTGTACCGGTTGACGTTTGTGTTACGAAGCTTTTGCCACTGGCTGATGTTGGCAGCAATGAAGCTATCTGGGTGTAGGAGTTGGAGCCTGTTTTTCTGCTGTTCTTGCATTTCACACGAGCGGTGTCAAATTTTATAAATACATTTGAGAATAATGTGCTGCTAAACATGCCGTCCATACAAGGTGCGCACTTTCCAGTTCTATTATCAACACTCATCAGGAGCCAGTTTCAGGCCAAGCCTGCAACCCTCCTGGTCCCCATTAATTATTTCTTTCCTTTTCACGGTGGAGGAGCTTTACGGTACTCAGTACCAAAGTGGCTCCTTTTCCTTAATTAATGTGGGGAGTGGCTTTAACTGCCTGCGTAATTTTTCTTTTCTTCATTAAGCACAGAAGGAGGAACAGTAGATGATGTAAATTAGAGGGGGGAATCTGATGCCCAATTAAAATGCATTGGCATGTCTTAAATGTTCATTCTATGTCCGGATCCCCCAGCTTCTGTGTCTTTCCTCAAGGTTGCATGTTCAACCCCACCTTACAAGTCTTCCCCAAAGGTTGCATGTGTACCTCCCACGTCGCATGTGCTCCCCCAGCTTGCGTGTTTTCCCCCAAGGTTGCATGTGTACCTCCCACGTTGCATGTGCTCCCCCAGCTTGCGTGTGTTTCCCCAAGGTTGCATGTGTACCTCCCACGTTGCATGTGCTCCCCCAGCTTGCGTGTGTTTCCCCGAGGTTGCATGTGTACCTCCCACATTGTATGCAAATCCCAGGTTGCATTTCAATAGGAACGATCCAAAGAATGTGTTTTGAGGACCGCAGATTGGAGAGCACATGCTTCATCATTTGATGCGGCGTACAAATCACTACCGATAAACAAAGATCTCCGCCTTGCCAGAAATGCCATGGATTTAAAGATGAAATCGATTTGGCCCACAAAGTGTTGGACAGCGCCTGATGAAACCAAACGCATATTGTCACAGGGTGTTTGTTGCATTTGCTATGAAGAAGCAATTATGCAGAGCTCCTGCGGCTTTGCCAGGGCCATAAAAAGTTGAACAGTGTCTGGTAGTTTGAAACAATCACTTCCAGGTGGCATAGGGCTTAAGGAAAAGAAAAAAAGAAAAAAAGAAAAAAACTACGCAAGCAGTGAAAAACCACTCCCCACAATAATTACGGAAAAGGACCCACTTTGATACCGGGTACCGTAAAGCTCCACCACTAGAACAAGAAAAATATCAATGGGGATTGGGAAGGTTGCAGGCTTGACCTGAGATCGTCTCCCGATGAAAGTTGATAGTAGCGTTGGAAAGGGCACGTCTGGTATGGACAAGTTTGATTCTGTATACCCACATCGTTTCTGCACACTTTTCCGAGGCAGGGTTGTATTGGATCTGTTTTGAAGGGTATAGATCTCTCAAATTGGATTTCTGTGACCCAGTTGCTCAAATTCCCAGTCGGGTTTCTTATATTCTAGGCCACAGAGGTCCAGGATTTTGCTTGCACAAACTTGCAGGTGAAGACTTATCTCAGTTCAATTACAAGAGCAAACAGTTACTGGGGAGGTCACAACTGGCTGGTTAGTTGGAGCTAAGTAAGGCTCTAGAAGTTGCCTGGCAGGAAAAGGGAGGTCCCTATTGAATAAGACAACAGCAAGGAGTTAAACAAAACAGGCAGCTGGGCCACTGACAGACTCTTGCCTGCCGGGAAAAAGCACCGTTACATTGCAACGACAAAGGGAAGCAAGGAAAGCAGGGAGGGGAAGCAGCCAAGCTCATGCATTTTTGTGAAAACCTACGCCACCAGGTAACATGAGCTCTTATACATATGGCAGAAAAGCTGCCATCTAAGTCGATAATGAAATAGTAATCCAGCAGTGCCATCTTTCATGTTCTAGGATCCTTTCCTTGCTGCGCAGTTTTCCTTCTTCTAATTGGTCCTGTTAATGCAGTATTGGGCAAGTATTGTCCTGCCGATTCACCCTGGCCACTTATTTGAAGCGACCGCCTTTAATATGGGCAACTTTTTTGCTGAGGGGGTGGACTGAGGCTCAAAAAGGGTTGTTTTTTGCATGCTCCCTATTTTTTATACAATGGTGCAGCTGAATGGTGTATGAGTTATTGCCCCTTGCCCCTTTTGTATTTGCTACACTACTAAGCTGTACAGACTTGTGTATTTATGACTCAGTTGTTTTGACTGAGAGGCCATATTTCTGAACTTTGATCTGGTTGCCAGGTCTTGCCAAAAGTTTAGGTGTTTTTCTTTTGAGCAGGTTCCCAATGTGCTTATTTTGAGCAGGTGCCCAATGACTGACAACGCATTAAATTAGTCCGTCCGTTTTTAAATTCCTTGCTCGGGAATTGGCAATACGCGCTGCACTTATTCTTCTCTAAGCTCTAAGTAAGGAATGAGCTGGGGCCATACATCATTCCAGGTTGTTCCACATTGCTTATTGCAGAAGAGAGTGATGGGCTAAAAACACAAAACATCCTAAAACAAAAGAAGGTAATCAAAAGTAGTTCATGAAACAGAATTGTGGGCACTGCTGTTATTAGAGGGGCAGTTGCTCAGGTGGTTTATAAGCGTGTTATGTAAAGTGCGAATACGCTGGCTTAAAAAATCGGCCCAGATTCTTTGCACATCCACTTGGCAAGAAACATTTTGTTTGTCTAGAGCCTGCACCTGAATGTGTGCAAAGGGATTGACCCCTGTGCCATGTTTTCAAGAGGCATAGCTCCGTTAAATTGCTTTAAACACTCAGACGCATTATTTTAGAACCGGGGTTGCAAATAGAGCGCAAACACGTCGTAACGTTTGATGCGCATGTACAGATCATCGGAGAGTGTCCCGTAAGGGACGTCAGATAGAGAAGCTGCCATGAACCTAAAATACTCACACGTTGGGAAAGGAGTGTCAGGCACTTCCCACATGTCTATTGCACAGGCTAACGTGCTCTTGTTAATATTGGTCATGTTTATAGAGGTGTATACATTAAAATCGCAGGAATCAAAGTCGAGCGCCCAAAACCTGTGCTCGTTTTTGTTGAAATGACAATTTTTGGCTCTCCTTTGGTCAAAAGCAGAGAATATCATCTCCAACACAGAGACGCGAGCTGCAGTAGACAGGTAGGTTTTGCGTTCGTGTTTTGTCAAGCTGGCAACACTTGCTCTTGTCTTTAGTTTCTCTTTTTGAATGAGTCCCGGAACATGTGTAGAAAGCACTATTTTGTCGATCTTTGCAGTGTGCGGAGAGCAACCCTGCTCTTCAAATGCTGATAACACTTCAATACCCCTGCCTTCTGCCAATGATGTAAGTGGTGGTTCTTCAGGGCTGCTAATTGCGAGTAGACCCTCACAAAAAGGACGAACCTTCAGACCCAGACTAGCATCCACCAAACTTGACAAAATTTCAGTTTCAAATGAAGTTTTATAGTTCGCATGGTTCATCTTCGCCACGTAACTGAACTCAGTGCTGTTGCTGTTCGTACGTAATAATACGAGGACACACGAATGAGGCCTAACCAGTTTTCCTGACCATGACGTAAACAACCTGTCTGTGCAGGCTGTTGTTGAAGAGAAAAAGAGAGTCGAAAGGGCTGCGAACAACATCCACGTGGACAGAAGTACGTGCACAGAAGTGCGTGCATAGGAACAGCTTATTTGTGCGTCCTGACGCATGCCAGTCTGCAATTTGTTAGGGTAACTAGTTATTGTGTTTGTTTTTGTTTGTGTTTGTTGTGTTTGTTGTGAAATGTCGTGATTCCTAGGTACGGCCTCGAATCGTGCGTGTGAACTGGTTTTTATTAATAAATAATTGTTTTATCGACGAGAACGAGGAAAAGCTGTCGTTTACCCTTTCTTTTTAAATTTGAGGGATGCCGTCACAGGCTATAGCATATTAGGTGAAGGTATGGTTCATACAATCATTTATATAATACGCCGTATCGCTTTAACGCATATTTTGTACCGTACTTAATAAATGCAAAATTTGTCATTTTTTGCCTTTTGGAATGTTCTACCCTAAAACGGCCATTCGGCGAGCTTTTAATGCTAATATTAATATATTTGTAACATTGGAAAAGAATTGGAAACTTTCAGAGGGGTTATCTCAGCCAAACATACTCCTTTTTGCATGCAACTACTCACACGTCACTTAATCAACCAACCAATTGGACCCAACCTAGCTTCAAACTTCAAACTGATGCTGACTTTATAAGCTGTCCAAAATGTGCTCAAATTTAGACAAGTCGCCCTGCATAAGAAATGACAGGACTAAATGCACACATCGTGCACCTGTACCCTAGATGGGTGCTTTTCAGGGGGAATGGCACATTAATTTGCACATCTCGCCAACCACTTGCTCTTTTTGCTCCATTATTTTTGCAATGATCTTTATTTATTATAAGGATTTCAAAACACTAAAAATGACCGGGTTTGGTGCGCTGGATGGTCAGATACAGCATACGGCTGCTCAAAAAGTAGGGTTCATGTTGCGGCCGATTAGGTATGCGCCCCCTAACTGGCACGTTTCAAGCCAGCTGCATTGGAATCTATCAGAGCTGAGCTAATTTTTTTTCAACTCACAACCCGGTGATTTTGGCGAAATAATAGAGCATGCACCTCGTTCTGGACTTGTCCAGCACTGTTCATCTACGCTGTAACTGCCTTCAAGTGTAGTTTTAGTTTAATTTGGCCTCCAGCCTGGCATGGCTGCTCAACCTTTAGGTCCCAACAGAAAATCAAAAAGATCGACAGCTGCACTAATGAATTTGTAACCTCTGAAACTGCCTTCAAGCCACGTTTCTGCCTTAACTTTCAAACTTTCAAAGTATGTGCAAGCAGAAACTACTGACATTGTGCATGACATGTTTTGACAGATTTGATGGATCAGCTCACTATCTGAACCAAGCACCATACTCAGATCTTCACCGATTGCACCATGCACCCTAAAGCAAAGCAAAGAAAAGAAAAAGGACGCAGATGAGTGTAAACGCTACCGGCAAGGATTAGGAAAGCATGTTGAATTGTGTACTGCACCACCCAATGGATGCAGAGACACGCAACATTTAACCTGGATTTTATAGATAAGAGGAGCTTTTCAGGGGGGATCAGGTGGTTAGGAGGCATCCTCAATCCTCAAGCAAACATTTCACCTTTCCCTTCCTTTCACGCCTTCCTTTCTTTTTCTGACTTATGGTGGGGAGATTGTGAGTCTCTTTCCATTAATCAATGCTAGGTGTGTTACCACTACTAGCGTAGCCTTTTCTTTTTTTCCATTTCCACGCCTGAAAAATCTTTTAGATGCAGCAACAATGTCAAACAACACAGTCATACTCATCTCTGCACCAAGTGTTTTGAATAAAGAGGATCTGAACTTTTATTGCGAAGTGTGGATGAATATGCACAGTCCTTAAGGCTTCCTCAATATGAAGTGTGCATATCCTTGCAAAAGGAGTCCTGCAGGAAAAAGGATTTAACAATTGGGGGCAAGTTCAGGAGAGTTCAGGAAAAGACAGCCTAGATCTTGTGTTTGAGCAGCAACGTTATACCCACAGATCTGGTTTTTCTGCTCATGTAGCATTTTGTATTGCTACTGCTGCAGCTGTTTTTGCTGTTGCTGCTGCTAAGCATACACCTACAGGTCTGGCCTTTTTGGCTCATATATCCTGCTACTCTACTGCTGCAGCTAATGAATTTCACTTGCGGGACTAATTGTAGCACCGCCTGGAAACATGCAAGTATGCACCTACGTATGCATCTACCTCAGTTGGCAGGGTGCATGATTTTTTGCTGCTCAAGCAGCCGTGACAGCAATCAATTTGTAGTCATGGTAGCAAGGGGAGAGGGAGATTGGAAGAGAGGTCGGCGGGGCAGCAGCGGAGGGTCATGGGGTAGGCAGCATACTGGTTATTTTGAGCTGGCTCTGGAGCGCGGAGCATATTCGGTGTGCATTAGACACCGCTCGCAGAGAGGAGCGCCCAGCCAAGTCTTACACGTTATCAATAAGTCGGAGGGGACTACATTACAGGCAAGCCAATGCGTGGCTTTTCCTGGCTTGCGCTTCAGTGCTGAAGGGCTTGCTAATGGATTTATATTGAAGTAGAGAAGGTCGTGGTCTGCTGTTATGAGACCCGGCCTGCTTTGCAGTTTCTGTATGCCTGACACTGTTGATCACTTTCATCACTGACTTAGCTAATTTTTGGCGTACGGGAGGTGAGTTTCTGCCCCTGCCCTACTCGAAATTTTGCTTATCAGTCTGGTGAGTGTGTAAGGCGTGGCTTCCAGTGAAGGGCGCAAATTTTCAAGTAATTTACAAAATTAAACGGACTAAATTCGAATTATTCGTTGTCAAAACGCTTGCATTTATTTAATTTGCAAAGCGTTGAATGCGCTAGCTAGCGCAATGATGACATTCGCGGATCTATGAGTTGAAGATATGACAGTCCCTCAAACTAGACGCGCCTTGCTCATTCTGCTTGGAGCTTCCCTATTTATTTGCACGAAGGCCGTGACCAGCAATGGAGGCAGCCCAGAAGCCTCGGCGGGGGACGCGTATGCAGCAGCAGTGAATGGCCTTCAGCACGCTATCATGCACAGGTACAACCTGACTGTATCATGTGAGCCATTGATGCACGACGCCTCAATTGCTTTATTCGTGCAATGGTCATTGCTCTGAACAGTTCTCTACGACCGACCGCGTGCGGTTGTGCCCGCTTTGCTTACGCGTAACACTACCAAACTTTGAATTCCGCACTTGTTAGTGAGGTATGGGAAGAGCAGCAAGAGCATGCTCATGCCCTTGATGAAGCGGCGAAGAACAATAAGCCCTTGCCCATGAGGTGCGCAGACCTGGATGCAAGTTTCTTTACGCACCTCTTGTGAAGTTTGACAATAGAGTTCTGATATTTTGGCTCCAGCCATTTATTTAATCGTACACTAGTCAGTTACGCTCTGCAGCGCACAATCTAAGGGGGGGGTGTGAGTGATCACAGCCACGTTGCGCCTGCTAGCGACTTACAACAATGTAGAAAGCACTCAGGAGCACAAGCAGCTTGAGCAGATTAGCCGAACAGGCTTGATTGTAAGCTAGCAAGACGAGTAGTCGTTTGCTTTTCCATTGTCCATTATCCATTATGCTTGTACCTTCCTGAAGTATTGGATCTGCCTGATTACCCCCTGCAACTCTTTGCCGGTAGTAGTGAGTGATCAAAGCGCCTATCTTTGTTTTTCTGTCCATCAAACAGGTACCCAGTATGGTGGCACGCCCCTTTCTGGAGCGGGTCTGGCTACAGCTCCGAGGTGAGCATCGGGGTGATTAAAAAGTTTGAAGCATCAAACCACTGCACATTGACTTTGAGTAAATCACTATTCGTGAATCACAACAGTAAATCACTGCGTATCAACTATAAGGACTATAAGTAAACCTCCCCCAGCAATCCGAACTTGCTTCTTCAAATGGCAAACTACAAACTGCTCCTTGAAAAGAAAAAGAAAAACCACGCAGGCACAGACGTGGTGGAGAAACTACAAAGACACAAACGTGGTGGAAACATTACGCAGATAGACGTGAAAAGCCACTCCCCACATCAATGAAGGAAAAGGAGCCACTTTCGTACCGGGTCTTGACAAATGGTGCACCATTGCTTGTGCTTTTCCTCAGTAGCACCTTTGTTTTCCTCAGTAGCACCTGTGTTTTTCCTCAGTAGCACCTGTGCGTTTCCTCAGTAGCACCTGTGCGTTTCCTCAGTAACACCTTTGTTTTCCTCGGTAGCACATGTGCTGTTCCTCAGTAGCACCTTTGTTTTCCTCAGTAGCACCTGTGCGATTCCTCAGTAGAACCTGTGCTTTTCCTCAGTAGCACCTGTGCGTTTCCTCAGTAGCACCTGTGCTTTTCCTCAGTAGCACCTGTGCGTTTCCTCAGTAGCACCTGTGCTTTCCTCAGTAGCACCTGTGCGTTTCCTCAGTAGCACCTTTGTTTTCCTCAGTAGCACCTGTGCTGTTCCTCAGTAGCACCTTTCTTTCCTCAGTAGCACCTGTTTGTGCTTTTCCTCAGTAGCACCTGTGTTTTTCCTCAGTAGCACCTGTGCTGTTCCTCAGTAGCACCTGTTTGTGCTGTTCCTCAGTAGCACCTGTTTTGGGGAAGCAGATAGAAGTAGCGCTTGAAATGAATTGTTGCCATGTATTAATCTTTGATCAATAATCAAGGACACTTTGCAAAATTATCCAAGACAGGATTGAATAATACACCGCAATTATGCACCGTAAACAGAACGTATATACGTTATGACTCTCTATGGTCAGCCCTTCTGGTGGTGCCTCTCGTTGTAGAGCCGTCCAGTATGCAACAAGCTCGGGGGACCCATCAAGATGATATGCAAAAAGTGGCCTAGGCATGACCTGCTCTGCTCTATGTGTTTCATTAGCCGAAATTGTGATCCATCACCATCCCCCTTTTACCCTGTTAAAAACAAGAAGTGGCGCCGTCCACATCAAACGAGTGGTGTCTATGCAAGTAACTGTTAATTGACTTGAAGACGGACACACTGCTTCCGATTTGGCTTGACCTGCGTCTGTACGCCATCACATCTGCCAACCCGCGTCTGTCGACCCGCTCAGACACCATCACATCTATCAACCCGCGTCTGTAAGCCAGCACATCATGGCCAACCATCTGTTCATCCCTCAAGCTTTCCTGCTCCTCACAGTTCTGCAGGCTATCAACTGAAGCTGGTCACTCACCACCACCCTGTTGCACCTCTGCAGGCCATCAACGAACTCTGCGTGCAGGCCATCAACTTTGTCCTCAGCATCATCCTTGTTTTCTGTTCTGTCACTTCCTGCACCTCTGCAGGCCATCAACTTTATCCTCAGCATCATCCCTGTTTTCTGTTCTGTCCCTTCCCGCACCTCTGCAGGCCATCAACGAACTCTGCGTGCAGGCCATCAACTTTGTCCTCAGCATCATCCCTGTTTTCTGTTCTGTCACTTCACGCACCTCTGCAGGGCCATCAACTGCGTCTTCAGCATCATCCCTGTTTTCTGTTCTGTCAGTCCATGCACCTCTGCAGGCCATCAACTGCGTCCTCAGCATCATCCCTGTTTTCTGTTCTGTCACTTCACGCACCTCGGCAGGCCATCAACTAACTCTGCAGACCATCCACTCTGTCCTCAGCATCATCCCTGTTTTCTGTTCTGTCAGTTCACGCACCTCTGCAGGCCATCAACTGCGTCCTCAGCATCATCCCTGTTTTCCGTTCTGTCACTTCACGCACCTCTGCAGGCCATCAACTGCGTCCTCAGCGTCACCATTCTCCACCACCTCTGTTACTTTAAACACTCCTGCAGGCCATCAACTACGTCCTCAGTATCATTAGGAATGGCGGCATTGACGAAAATGATGTCCGGATCTCACAGCACGGGGACATAGATAAAAAAAATGTAAGGGACTCAGAACAAAGAAATGCATTAGGGTCCATCACTCAGGACTAGATGTAAGCAAGTGTTTTGTTGTGCAAATGCTGAATGCGCATTGCACTTCAATCGGCATAGCGTTTTAGATTAGCAAATAATCAGCCATGTTCTGAGTAAGCATGCCTTGACTACGTAAAGTCTGGTTGAGCACAGCACTTGGATCTGCACAGCAATAACCTGATCTGTGATCAAGGTTCGATTCATTGCAAATACGGGGTCATGGGAGAGCTATGGATAAAGGAACACACAACCTAACGTGTGTCAAAGATGCCAAATAAAAGCCAGTATTGCATGCCACAGCTTTTTGTCAATTTAAGTTTGGCCATGAATAAGGATGTAGTCAGCTAAATGTTTATTATTTTGCATGCCGGATTTCCTTTTTATGATCACACAGAGTGTGAACGAAGTAAAAAGTGTGACCTTGTTTCAAGCCAGCTCACCAACTTGTGCTTCAGAGGTAGTGAACGTTAATGGAATTGCAGGTGAGAGAGACCATGGACAAGGATGATAGAATACAGCTGGACGCAGCTGAGACGCGTGCATCAACAGACCGTATGAAGCCTGCCATCATCGTGTGTCATAGCATGCCCACAAACTGGTAGGGGGTTGTGTGTGTGTGTGTGTCCGTGTGTGTGTGTGTATGTGTGTGTGTGTGCGTGTGTGTGTATGTGTGTGTGCGTGTGTGCGTATATGTTGGTGTCTGTGTGAGCGTACGTGTGAGTGCGTGTGTGCATGTGTGTATGCATGTACGTGTGTGCGTGGGTGTATGTGTGTTCTTATCTTATACACACTAGCACCTATCAGACCAAAAAAAGGGTGTTCAGCTTGCTCACAACTTGGTAGGGAGTAGCAGCGGGTCATTCTTGTTGTTCATCACGTACAACAAAAACACAAAAATTGTTATAAGTCTGTCCCGCATCATGCGCCACAGCATGTGCGCCAGCAAGAAGATCTTAATGCGGAAACAAGTCTGTATGGTGCACACATGTTTGCGCATTCAGATCTTCTTACTAGCGTCTATTTTCATCTAGCATCTATAAGAAACACATAGCATTCAGATAACAATGTTGTCAGCTCGCAATACGCCTTACAAATTTGTGGGGAGTTGCAGGCTTGATGGATTGTAGCCACTTAACCCTTTTACACAGATCTGGCTGTTCCTTGACGACAAATGTCTTTCACAGCATGCTTCAAAACCAAAAAAAACTACGCAGATTAAATAAAGAAAAAGAGCCTTTTTGGAACCATAAAACTCTTTTACAGTAAATCAGGTATGAAAATCCATACTACTTTGATGAGAGTCTGGCTCAAAAAGTATGCTTTGTGCATGAGGCTGTGATAACGTAAAGTGCAATAACGCCATGGTAACGTGCAATAACGCCATATGGTAAAGTGCAATAACGCCATGGTAAAGTGCAATGACGCCATATGGTAAAGTGCAATAACGCCATGGTAATAATTTTTTATAAAAAAGTGTACAAAACACTTCCAGCATAAATTTGGAAAGAGCACTGTTATGGGTTGAGCCATACAGCATCCTGCTGTGGAGGCTGTGACAGAAAGAAGAGAAAACATGCAGATGGTGTAAACACTACGGGCATGGAGGCTGTGAAGACGATTCTTCGTCTACCTCTGAAATGCACAGGATGCTGCCAGTGCCGATGGGCTGATTATATATCGATTCTTTGTCTGCTTCTGAAATGCACAGGATGCTGCCAGCACCGATGGGCTGATTATATAACAATTTTTTGCCTGCTTCTGAATTGCACAGGATGCTGCCAGCACCGATGGGCTGATTATATAACGATTCTTTGCCTGCTTCTGAAATGCACAGGGTGCTGCCAGCACCAATGGGCTGATTGTATAACGATTCTTTGTCTGCTTCTGAAATGCACAGGGTGCTGCCAGCACCGCTGGGCTGATAATATAACGATTCTTTGTCTGCTTCTGAAATGCACAGGGTGCTGCCAGCACCGCTGGGCTGATAATATAACGATTCTTTGTCTGCTTTTGAAATGCACAGGATGCTGCCAGCACCAATGGGCTGATTATATAACGATTATTTGTCTACTTCTAAAATGCACAGGGTGCTGCCAGCACCGCTGGGCTGATTAAGTAACTTTCTTTGTCTGCTTCTGAAATGCACAGGGTGCTGCCAGCACCGATGGGCTGATTATATATCAATTCTTCGTCTGCTTCTAAAATGCACAGGATGCTGCCAGCGCCAATGGGCTGGGCCGGTTCAAAGTGCCCTCCAGATCCCAAGGAGGCAGCGTATGTGTACCTCATCGGCCGAACCATGTTGGAGACGGACAAGTAAGAAGTAAGATTTGTGTTGGTGTAGATAGCAATATTCCAAGAAAATGCAGGTCAGCGTTTGTATACCTCATCGGCCGAACCATGTTGGAGACGGACAAGTAAGATTTGCGTTGGTGTAGATGGCACAGTTCCAAGAAAGTGCAGGTCAGCGCTTGTATACCTCATCAGCCAAACCACGTTTCACACAGCCAAAAATGGATACTGTTTCCATGTAGGCTGGTTTGAACAGATGCCTGATGATAGGTTTACAGGGACAGGCATGAGCATAGAGACTCCTGAAGTGCTAGGCCAATCCAGCGCAGAGGCCAACGTAGGCAGCCACACCTTAAGTGTTGTGCCTAGCCAGTGCAGAGGCCAACGTAGGCAGCCAGCTTAAGTGTTGTGCCTAGCCAGTGCAGAGGCCAACGTAGGCAGCCACCTTAAGTGTTGTGCCAATCCAGCGCAGAGGCCAACGTAGGCAGCCATACCTTAAGTGTCGTGCCTAGCCAGTGCAGAAGCTGATGTAGGCAGCCAGCTTGCGCTGCAAAGCATGGATATTGAACACATGCAGATCATACGTGCAAGTGGCAAAGACAATTTGCTCTTCTCAGTTATAAGCTACAAATGCTTTGCAATGCAAACTGCTTTGTCGGCGTGATCCTTGTCTGACGCATTTCATGAAAATTCTTTGATTGCTGCTCAGTATTGCATATTGCATGGCTGTAATGACTGATGCACGCATGGCAAATGCCAAGCATGCAAATGTAATGAATGAGCAACCAGAACCAATTGTGAAAATGATCGAAGCAGCTGTAGTTCCAGCAATATATTTAAGATTTTCAGTCATTGCTGAACCTTGAAGCGTGTCACTCAGGAAGGAGCAAGCACGTATTTCTCCCCACATGCCCATTGCCTTAAAACACATTCACACAATCTTGCAACCTTCTTAATGTATGAACTTCGGTCTCCAGGTTTTTGTCAAAAAGTGAGATACAAAATTCACACAAACTTGCAGCCTGCATAGTGTATGAACTTAGATCTCCAGGTTTCTGTTAAATAGTGAGATACAGAAGAAGGTAGACGTCACCAACAATGCGCTAAAATCACCTTGGTTCCCAATTACTGGTTCCCAATTACTGGTTCCCAGTTACATGCCTGTAGAGTATCAATAGGGAAGCAAGCAATCATGACAAGCAGTGGCAACACTTGCCACAGGCTGCCTGATTGATTTGTGCCCTGGTGCGGTTTGTCATTCAAGGACTTAGTAGACACTTATCTGTGACTGGGCTTTAAAAACATGTTAAAGCATGACCTTCACAAAAGCAAAACAACGCAAAGAAGCAAGTGCCAAGTCCATAAGTCAGATACAAGCGAGCTCAGATGGGAACACCCCTAAGACAAAGCACACAAGCTGAGGG
>Ga0307945_1002267_pt1 | contig 15508 bp, 14 predicted proteins | sample OrgLakmetagen228_FD_201818 | JGI IMG/M metagenome (GOLD analysis project Ga0307945, IMG submission 201818) | Saline water microbial communities from Organic Lake, Antarctica - #228 | ecosystem: Environmental > Aquatic > Non-marine Saline and Alkaline > Saline | place: Antarctica: Organic Lake...
AAATCTACTAGGGCAAGCCAGGAATCATCATGGCCATGGGGCGGAAGAGGGCCTACGCTTGCATGTGGAGGGAAGTGTTAGTGTTTCGTGCAGATCGTGTGTGGAATATTCTGATGTCATAAGCCACTAGGGCATAATCAGGAATCATCGAGGCCATGGGACGGAAGTGGGCCTACGCTTGCATGTGGAGGGAAGTGTTAGTGTTTCATTCAGAGTGTGTGGAATATTCTGATGTCATAAGCCACTAGGGCATAATCAGGAATCATCATGGCCATAGGGCGGAAGAGGGCCTACGCTTGCATGTGGAGGGAAGTGTTAGTGTTTCGTGCAGATTGTGTGTGGAATATTCTGATGTCATAAGCCACTAAGGCATAATCAGGAATCATCATGGCCATGGGGCGGAAGAGGGCCTACGCTTGCATGGAGAGGGAAGTGTTAGTGTTTTGTGCAGATCTTGTGGAATATTCTGATTTCATAAGCCACTAGGGCATAATCAGGAATCATCAAGGCCATGGGACGGAAGAGGGCCTACGCTTGCATGTGGAGGGAAGTGTTAGTGTTTCATTCAGAGTGTGTGGAATACTCAGTTGACATAAGCCATTAAAGCACAGTCAGGAGTCTTCATAGCCACGGTGCAGGAGTGCCTGCATTTGTATGTGTGCGTGTGTGTAAAGAATGAAAAAGGTGAAAGAAATCTGCAGATCCAGTGGAACATCTGTGCGGCAACTGTCAAGGGCAATCTGCAGTCTTGCTATTGTATATTAATAATACAGCAATAGTTATTAGTTTCACGTGCTCATGAACCCACTGCAGCGTACTGGCTTCTAGCTTATACTGACTTATAGCTTATAACCTGAATGTAACATCGCATATTGTAGCTGCGTGGAATAAGGTTGTCAGGCCTGTCTGTGCAACCGAGTTGTTGCAACCGGAAGCACATGAAAAATGGAACACTTTACCAAAAAAAGGCATTTTGAGAGGAGTTGAATAAAGACAGAGGCAGGACAAGGTGTGTACTCTTGAGATCCTCAGGCAGCTCCGCACAATCAGCATACCTAGAATTTGCTGTAACTAACAATTGACACACAGCAGGAGTGAGAAATAAAGGTTCAGGTGCTGCAAAAAACACGCGTACCTTGAGATTGTCCGGCAGCTCTGTACGCCCGGCATACCCAGGATTCATTGTAATGAACACACCGCAGGTGGCGAGCAGACGGATCTCACGGCCCTCAAACAGGAAGCGGTCTGCGGTGCCTTTTAGGGCGTTTTGGATGGACAGCAGCTGCATGCACATGTGAGAAGGGCGTGGTTGATAACATAAGACCTACAAGTGGCCATTTATTTGCATTGAAAACGAATGCTTGTGTTCATACAAGTGCACCTTGAAGGCACTCGTTTGTACAATGCTTGTGTTCATACAATGCTTGTGTTGATACAATGCTTGTGTTCATACAATGCTTGTGTTCATACAATGGTTGTGTCCATACAATGCTTGTGTTCATACAACTCTTGTGTCATACAATGCATGTGTTCATACAATGCCTGTGTTCATGCAAGTGCACCTTCATTAAAGGCACGCTTGGCTGTGTATATCCAGTCAGAAACAAGCCTGCAGAAACAGTGCACGACTCCCAAAGTTATGCACTTATTGTGGTTCCATAACCGTGACAGCCCACCAGCAGAATGGAACGCTTGTGTTGTGTTGTGTTATTGCAGTAACTAACTGCTAGACTGCCTGATTCCTAACTAACATGTTGTTGGTTTCCTGCACCTACCACCACCTGCTCCGCAACCACTGACAGCAACTCCATGTTGGTGCAATTGGTCTTGTCCATGTTTGGTGCAATCGGACTTGTCCAAGAAGAATCGCCATACCCACCTAAACTCCCCTCCCCTCCCTGACCCACCCACCTGCTCCGCAACCACCGACAGCAACTCCATGTTGATTCCCTGACCCACCCACCTGCTCCGCAACCACTGACAGCAACTCCATGTAGATGTAATCGCACTTGTCCAACAAGGTTTGCCACGCCCACCTAAATTCCAACCCTGACCCACCCACCCGATCCGCAACCACTGACAGCAACTCCATGTTGATGTAATCGGGCTTGTCCAACAAAGTTTGCCACGCCCGCCTAAACTCCCCACCCTGACTCACCCACCTGCTGCGCAACCACCGACAGCACTTCAATGTCAATGCGGTTGAATTCATCAAAGCAGGCCCATGCCCCACATTGGGCGAGGCCACTGAAGAATTTGCCCTGCACAATGTAGGATTGTTGGTGCGCTAAGAGAGTAACATGTGGTTGACAGTATTGTCTAAGAAATTAACATGTGGTTGACAGTACGGTCTAAGAGATTAACATGCGGTTGACAGTACGGTCTAAGAGAGTAAAATGCGGTTGACAGTACGGTCTAAGAGATTAACATGCGGTTGACAGTACGGTCTAAGAGAGTAACACAGGGGTTGACAGTACGGTCTAAGAAATTAACATGTGGTTGACAGTACGATCTAAGAGAGTAACATGTGTCTTGACAGTATGGTCTAAGAGAGTAACATGTGGTCGACATTACGGTCTAAGAGATTAACATGTGGTTGACAGTACGATCTAAGAGATTAACATGCGGTTGACAGTACGGTTTAAGAGAATAACATGTGGTTGACAGTACGGTCTAAGAGATTAACATATGGTTGACAGTAAGGTCTAAGAAATTAACATGTGGTTGACAGTACGATCTAAGAGATTAAAATGCGTTTGACAGTACGGTCTAAGAGAGTAACATGTGGTTGACAATACGGTCTAAGAGATTAACATGTGGTTGACAGTACGGTCTAAGAGATTAACATGTGGTTGACAGTACGGTCTAAGAGATTAACATGTGGTTGACAGTACTGTTTAAGAGAGTAACATGTGGTTGACAGTACGGTCTAAGAGAGTAACATGTGGTTGACAGTACGGTCTAAGAGAGTAACATGTGGTTGACAGTACGGTCTAAGAGATTAACATGTGGTTGACAGTACGGTCTAAGAGAGTAACATGCGGTTAACAGTACGGTCTAAGAGAGTAACATGCAGTTGACAATACGGTCAAAAAAATTAACTTGCGGTTGACAGTAAGGTCTAAGAGAGTAACATGTCGTTGACAGTACGGTCTAAGAGAGTAACATGTGGTTGACAGTACGGTCTAAGAGATTAACATGTGGTTGACAGTTCGGTCTAAGAGAGTAACATGTGGTTGAGAGAACGGTCTAACAGATTAACATGTGGTTGACTGCTCGGTCTAAGAAGCCTGCTCAATTGAATGTACAGTAAGATAAGCATGTGGTAAGGCGAGGAGCTGTGTGCGGCTTAGGTTCACAATAAAACTGGTGGCAATCGACCACCTTATAAATAAGATGATTGATTGAAGATCTGAAACAGTGGTCATACCAGAAAGCTTTGGCGAATTGGACTAGGTCAGTTCCCTGTGCAGAACAACATTGGGCCAGAAGTAAAAATAAAAGAAAATCTGCGCAGGCGGTACAACGAATCACCACACCAACTAAGAAAGGAAAGCCGCTTGGAGTTTGGACAAAATGGGCATCTATGGAAAAGTATCCTCTTCTTGAGCCTGAGCACGTACCATGAACCTGAAGTCCAGGTTCTCTCCACAGTTGAAAACCACGCACTGGATGCCCAGGGCCTTGCCCAAGTCTTTGGTCGTTTCGGTTTTTCCTGCAAGATAAGCGCGTAGAAGGCGGTTTTGATTAATCAATAACGAACCCCCTGTTTAAAGGGAGCACCAAGTGCATAAGCAGTGTGTGTGGGTTTTACATCTGCAGTCAGTAGCACCTTCACACCCACACCCACCCACCCACCCACACAAACACACACACCCATACACCCACACACCTACACACACACACACACACACATACATACACACACACACACACAGACACACACAGACACACACACACACAGACACACACACAGACACACACACACACAAACGCACACACACACACAAACATACACATACAATCACACTTGACCACCATACCTGTGCCGGCAGGGCCTGCAGGAGCACCTCCCAAGCGCATGTGCAGCGCGCCGGTAAGTGTCATGTAGCATCTGTCTGTCATTGGGGTGACCACCAAGCGTGGTTGAGCTCCGAGGTACTCCCACCCATATGTGTACCTGCACAGCAAAGGTGTGTCGTTGTGAGTGAGTGTCATGTGGCACAAATTTGACATCAAATTAACCACCTAGCGCATATGGGCTCTGAGTTACATTCACCCCTTATGTGTGTTGATTTCAATCAAAGTGTGGGTGCGGAGGGGGAGAGTGTATGTGGGGGGGGGATTGGGTGGGTATGTGGTGTGGGTTGGGGGAGTGGGGTGGATGGGAGGGATTAGGTAGGTATGTGTGGGTTTGTACAAACAAATGCAAGCATTGTGAAACGAGAGAATTCATGCTTTGCATGTATCATTGTCAATGGGCTCATCTGCTCCAGGCATGTACTTATGAGCACGCACATGCACACACACGCACACACACACGCACGCTTACACACACACTCTCTCTCTCTCTCACACACACACACACACACACACACACACACACACACACACACACACACACACACACACACGCACGCACACAGCCACACGCAAACACACACACGCACCTGGCATTCACTTGCAGGATGGACACCTGCTCAGCCTCCACGTCATACTCGTAACGCAGCTGCATCTGCCACCCAAACTCAGACGAATTCGTGACTTTGCTGGCAACCAGCGACTCCACGATGTCGCGGTTGTGGACGTCCACGGTGATGAGGGCGCCCAGCGTCTGCATGAGCAGGGCAATCAGAGAGTACTCAAATGAATCGTGCGTGGGCTAGCAAACAGCTGATCCGTGAGGAGCAAGTGCTGCAAGTGTGCACATGAACTTTTTGTGCACATGTATTTTTTGCACATGGTTTTTACATGCTTGCGCATTCGCTATGATGAGGGTGCTCAGTGAGAGCAATTGAACGGCTTCCAAACCATAATTTTTAGCACAGAGGTCACTAAGCTCCAAGGGCTATAGCGCAGGAGACAGGACAGTGGCCCTTTCACCAACAAAAGGTGAAGGTTACCAACAAACAATAGCTGTGTAAGAGACGGCATATATCTAGGGTCGGCCAAAACTGTACATACGGAAATATGGCGTATCTGTGCTAAACCGTGTATACACCGTATATGGACTGTATTTGCAGGTGGTGCACCAGAGACTCCGGTTCGATTCCCAGCAACAGAAGTCTTTTTGCTCTTTTGGCCAAATGATTGGGCACCTCCTTTGTTTCCTACAATCTGTATGCACTTTTTTGCATCAACAAATAGTTCCCTTCTACACTAACAAATAGTAGAGGGGGTCAACGGAGGCCCCTAATGAGGGTGTATTTGGGATGTGAATTGAGTACAGCTCCCGGTACGGGCACCTCCTAAGCCCAGCACCCAGAAGTAGCCCTTGCTCTGCCCTGCTGAGAATATCTGAGCTTGAAAGGTGCCAGTACCGGGACGCACGTCCAATTTCCTGCGGCGTGGACCCCACTTTCCGGTGCCAGTCTGCCACATCTCACCACCTACCACACCAATTCTGGTGATCTTTATAAAGATGTTGTTATTTTGATAATTAAATATCATTGCAACAAAAGTGTAGTGAAACGGCCCAGTAGTTGGTCAGATACTCCACTTGGGTCCATTTCCCTTATAGATAATCAGGAAAAGGGGTGCCAAAAAGGTGAAAAAACAACCTTCACCGATTTTACTTTTAAAAAGCCAGGCTGGTGCCTTGTGATAAAGGAAGTACTCCTGTCTTGTTTTGGGGTGAAAAGAGGTCTTGGTTGGGCCGCAGTGGCCTGTAATGTGGGAACTCAGTGCCAAGATTTGAACTGGATTTCTGCCCAGACCACTGGGGTGGTCCGATTGAGCCCAAACTATCTAGTTATGTTATTCAAAAATAAACAACATGGCCATCAAATTTTTTATGCTGGTGCACATGAAGAGCTTAGTGCACCAGAAAAAGGGATCACACTTTTGTCAAAAGGATCACACTTTTGTCAAAAGGGTGACACGTTGCCAAACTTAGCGCATGTTACATTCGCACATTGCATCAAAGAAATACAGAATGTGATGAAAACTTTTGCAAAAGGGATGACGATTTATAACAAGGAAGCAATAATAATGAGCACACACTCGCGTTGCGCAAAAAGGAGGGCACTATATTTCGATAAAACAAGCAATGAACACTCACTCACTGTTGCACAAAAGGGAGGACACTTTGCATTATATAATTAGGGAGGTATTGCAATAAATGGCTTATAAGCAACGTGATGAACACTCACTCATTTTGCGCAAAAGGGAGGACACTTTGCATTATATAATGAGGGAGGTATTGCAATAAACAAATCAAGCAACGTGATCAACGTTCACCCACCTTGCGCAAAAGGGAAGACAATGGCCCTCGTACCAGCGCTATCAGGTCTTTCAGTGCAGCCACGTTTTTGACCAAGAAAGTGCCAAGGGCGGCCACCGGGTCTTTATCATTGAAACACTCTTCCACGGCCGAGCACCAAAACACGTTGGAGATAACGATGACAAGCTGCATGGGCAAAGGTTAAAAGGGTGTGGCTGACGTGAGTGCCTAGTGTGACCACAAGCTCGACCGATGATCATAAGAAGAAGAACTCCTGCTTAGACTTCTGTGTAACAACCGCTACAATCATGCACGATCATTGCACACAGCAGATTATATGTGTGCACCAATAATCATAAGAAGAAAAAATTCTGCTTAGACTTCTGTGTAACAACCGCTTGGCAATCATGCAAGATCATTGCACACAGCAGATCATATGTGTGCGTGGTCCTGGCAAAAAGTCCATGCATGACGTACAAGCGTTGCCCATGAACAGGCATGCAACTCGAAATAGTCAGGCAACACGACTCACGCATAAACCATTGCGATAGAGAGACACTTGTGACGAGTGTCCTAAGGTATGCAAGAGGCACAACCAGCTAAGCTGCAATGCTGCAGCAACCTCACACCACCCCCGACCAGAAAGGGATGACAGACAGGCATATCGCGAATGCAGGCAGTTTTGCCGTGAGCCAAGCTTTTTGGGTCGCTTGTACAGGAGTAGTGTAATGCTGCACTGCAATTTGTCAAGTGTCATCTTGGGTAATAGTAGCCTTTCAGCTTTGTAGTCCTCGGTCAGACCGCATTTGCGTTTTTACCCTTTGGGCGCATGCGTGTTTGTTTATCCATTACGCCCAATTCATGTTTACCCTTCTGGCGCATGCACGCTTATCACGGTTGGCAAGAACACTTTATATACGGTGTATATGTATGGTATTATTGGCAGGAAAATGACCAAGTATACGGTCATATACGGCGCAAATATACACCTCTGACCAACCCTAATGTTTATCCATTATGCATATTTAAGACCGCCTGGTTGGACGCACACTCTGAGTGATCTGTCCAACAGCAACACCTTAACTTCTTGGTTTGGGTGCCGTCGCCACTTGCGTGCATTTGATCACCTGTGCAGGGTTGTCCAGCACCCACTCCGTGCGCTTGGATGTGGGGTACATTTTGGCACCCCGCTTTGCTGCTGTGCGAATGGAGAGGCGCATAGCAGACTCAACGCTCGTGAGCCAGATCTCCACATTCCCTCGTGCCTGTGTGTACAAGGCAAATGACAAGAATTTGGCTCGTTGCTAGGTTGATGGCTTGCGCGGTAGAATTCGTACACGTTTACACAGGTGTGGTTATGGAAAACTCCATGCTTGCCATAATGTGCGGATATGCTCCATGCAAGCAGCATTTCTGATGTTGGGTGCTAAGAAGCGATGAGCAGCATCTCCTACTTCCATGCTTGCCTGTGCAAAACTTGCAATGCATGATCATGCATTAGTGCAATTTTGGACCAACGTTCATAGAGTCGACCGACACTGTTTATACATATGATGTTTGAGGCTGGTAATTTGAAAGTATGCAGTCAGATACATCCAGAAACAAATATGTTAAAGGCGTAGTTCAATACATATAGGGTTGGTCAGAACCATATAAGTATGTGTATGGTCATATATTTTTGTATCTTTACAGCAAATGTCTGGTGTTTCTCCAATTTACGATTCTATACGGTATACGGTGTGTACGCATACATACGGTTTATACACTATATACATCCGAATACAGAAATGCCACGTACAGTCCTGACCATTTTTAATACTACAAGTGCGGTAAAAAGATCTTCCGTTCTTACCTTTGCAGACACACAAAATATTCACATATATTATTGATATTATCGGTTGTTTTAGGTGTGCTGCATTGGCATACATTCTAAAGGCTGTGCATAACAGCCTTGCTACAATTAATGTGAGCAGGCGTTTTGTGCCCACACGTTGCTTGACCCAAGGCACACACATAAATACACACACACTCGTAACTGTTCATGGGCATTGACACGCACCCCGACGTGCACGCCCATGCAATCGATCACACATACAGGATCAGCACCTGCAACCCCATACCTTCAGGCCGTCATCCACAAGTATTTCCCCATACGCACTCACACGTGGATGCTTGTTTGATCTGCACACACTTTTCAACTTGCGCCCGTGGGTATTTCCACGCACACACACACACCTTCAGGTTCTTGCCCATGGGTATTCGCTCGCCCTCGCCTGATACCATAGCATGGATGTCAATGGATCTTGGCTCGTCACCAAAGTCCAAACTGCACAAGAAACAGGCAGGGTTTACCTTGGTGAATGAACCACCCAAAGCATCATTGTCTAGGTCAGTCAACCAAAGCAACATAATCCAGGAAAGTCGACCAAAGCAGAATGATCTAGGTCAGTCGACCACAGCACCATTATCTAAGTCAGCCAACCGATGCAACGTGGTATAGGTCAGCTAACCAGAACAAAATGAACCAGGTCAGCCAACCAGAGCAACATGATCCAGGAAAGTCATCCAAAGCAACCAAGCAAAATGATCTAGGTCGGTTCATCATAGCAACAGCAAGGACTGCAAACTCACTAGCGAATGCCGTCAAAGCACTTTTGCAGGTGTGGCTGGACGGCCTGGGGGTTACGTGTTTGGCTGAGTATCTCCAGGAGCTCGTCATTGGACAGGAAGTAGAACCTGCAGGGCAGAAGTTGCACAAACAGTTTTACAAATAGTTTTTTTCTCAGTGCTATACGATACGCGACTGAGTCGCTGCTGCTGCAACTTCCTTCAGCAGTCTTACTACCATTCAGTTGTGTTTTATGCAACCGCACAGTAGGTACTCTGCCCCTGGGCGTGCTGCCCAAAGACTTCACCATAGGGCTGGCCTGTGATGATTTGTAACTGGCTGTCCAATGTGCTGCACAGCTGCCTTATTATAAATAAGGTCACATGTATGGGACCATGCAAACCACATGGACCTTGCTGTCCACTGCGTCACGGGACTGTTTAACTGAAAACAGGGCCGCACGCTTGAAAAACGTGATTTACATGTACCAAACTGTCCACTGTGCCGCCCAATTTGATTTAAACAATGTCTCTTGCTTGGAAAACGTGTACCACAACACCTGAATGCCCACTGTGCCGCACGACCGGTTAGTTTTAACAAAGCCACACACTTGATAAACGTGTACCACAACACCTAAATGCCCACTGTGCCGCACGACCGGTTCAAATTAAACAAAGCTGCACGCCTGGAGAACGTGGGCCACAACACCTGAATGCCCACTGTGCCGCACGACCGGTTCATTTTAAACAGAGCGGCACGCCTGGAGAACGTGTGCCACACATACACTGTGCTGCACAACCCATTCGTTTTAAGCAGAGCCACACGTTTATATAACGTGAGGCACACGTACCAAACTGTCCACTGTGGTGCTCAATTCAATTTAAACAGAGCTGCACGCCTGGAGAACGTGGGCCATACATACCTGGGGAACGTCACTCTCTTTGTCTCCAGGTAGTCTTCCAAGTTCTTCTGGACTGCTTCAAGTGTCTCGTTGCAGCGCTGGAGCGTTTCCAGCACACCAGGCGACGTGGCTGCCTGCAGGCATGAAGGTACACAGAAAAAACTAATATCTGCAGCCGTTTGCAGCTTATCAGCCATACTTCCTTATGGTAGCGGTTATATAAAGCAACACATTCTTTGCAGCCGTACATCTTAGTAGCAGTACACCCTTATAGTAGCGGTTATATTAAGCAACACACATCACTTGCAGCCGTACATCTTAGTAGCAGCACATCCTTAAAGCAGAAGTTATTAAAAGCAACGCATTACTTGCAGCCGTGCATCTTAGTAGCAGCATCTTAGTAGCAATACATCCTTAAAGTATTACTTACTTGAAGCAACACATCCACGTTCTAGAACTTCTTGGCAATAATTTAAAAAAAACGTCGGGGTATGCACCTTATGCTCTGAATCCACCAAACTTCCACCATACATACATGTGCTCCACCAAACATACCATACACCGTACATACAAGTGGCCCTGGCCAATCCTTTCCATACATTCTTTTTGTTACATGCATCACGAGCAGAAAGCTGTAGATGCAAGCTTACTATTGTAAGTAAGTAGTTGCAAATATTTTTTACATGTGTCCAAGTATTAAAAACATCCTTGCAGTTACATGCATCACATGAATAAGCTGGAAACACAAGACTGCAATTAAAGGCCTGCTGTTAAAAAGTCGGTAGACTTCATGGTCACGGCATGCAGTCCAGTGTTATCAGCACAGTCACAAGCTGAAGATGCAAGCTTACTAACAAGCAGTTGACAACTCTAATTCCTCGGCATGCAGTCCAGTGTTATCAGCACAGTCACAAGCTGAAGAAGCAAGCTTACTAACAAGCAGTTGACAGCTCTAATTCCTCGGCATGCAGTCCAGTGTTATCAGCACAGTCAAAAGCTGAAGAAGCAAGCTTACTAACAAGCAGTTGACAGTCTAATTCCTCGGCATGCAGTCCAGTGTTATCAGCACAGTCACAAGCTAAAGATGCAAGCTTACTAACAAGCAGTTGACAGCTCTTATTCCTTGGCATGCAGTCCAGTGTTATCAGCAGTCACAAGCTGAAGATGCAAGCTTACTAACAAGCAGTTCACAGCTTTAATTCCTCGGCATGCAGTGGCTCCTTTTCCTTGGTTATTGTGGGGAGTGGTTTTTAACTGCCTGTGCAATTAAATTTTTAGTTTTTTCTGTTTCCTCGGCATGCAGTTCTATTCCGCTTGCATTGTGAGATGCATAGGGCTCTGTCATTATTACCAAGGAATAAAAAGAGCCTGAGTTCAGGTGTTTCACACTGAACTCAAAAGTTTATATCCTTACCAGCATGGCATTGGGCCTGTCTTTGGCTTTACGCATGATGTCCTTGAATTGGCGGTCCACTGAAATGAAAGCCTTGGATTCAGCAGCAAGTTGGCGTTGGATGTCAGCGGCACTGCAAGGTGCAAGACGTAATGTCAAAACAACATAGGGCAAGCTGGCGTTGGATGTCAGCGGCATGAAAGGGTGAGAGACACAAATTGAATAAAGCATGACGAGCTGGCGTTAGATGTCAGCGGCATTGAAGGGTGAGAGACACAAATTGATTACAGCATGACGAGCTGGCGTTGGATGTCAGCGGCATTGAAGGGTGAGAGACACAAATTGAATACAGCATGATGAGCTGGCGTTGGTTGTCAGCAGCATTGAAAGGTGACCAATACGCAAATTTAATAAGCATGGTGAGCTGGCGTTGGATGTCAGCAGCATTGCAAGGTGAAAGAGATTAATTGTACAGGCATGGCGAGCTGGCGTTGGATGTCAGTCAGGTATTGAAAGTTAGAAGGAAGAATGACTAATAAGCACAGGGCAAGCTGGGGTTGGATGTCAGCGGCACTGCAAGGTAAACGTACAATGTTGAATAGAAATGGCAAGCTTTTGCTCGCAAATGACAGTGCAAGATATGCACATCAGTAGAGTTGGCCACAATTGCATGTTTACACCATATATGACCATATATTTGGTGATTTCCTTGCCAAAAATACCGTATATGTATATTCCCGACCAGAAGACGGCTTCAAAGCACAGCCACAGCCGGTTCCTCCCGTTTTCCCGACAGCCACTCACAAATGCCAAAGCCACTCCCCACCTGAAGATGGTTTCCAAGTAAAGCCACTGCCTCTGACATTCAAGCCACTCGTCCATAGTATCGCTGAACACCCGCAGTGATTTCTCAGTCTTTTCGACTTCATGCCTGTGATTGTCAGAGGCCTGTTGTTTTGCAACGTGCGTGTATGCCAAGATATGTGCAAGTGCGAGTGAGGTTGATGCGCTGTGCATGTGTGTAATTGTGTGTGTGTATGTGTGTGTATGTGTGTGTAAGTGTGTGTGTGTGTGTGTGTGTTGTGTTTGTGTGTGTGTGTATGTGTGTGTGTGTGTATGTGTGTATGTGTGTGTGTGTGTGTGTGTGAAGGAATGTGCATGTGCGACTGATGTTGGTGTGCTGTGTGTAAGTGTGTGTGTGTGAGTGTGTGTGTGAGTGTGCAACTTGATTTCATTTGAGGAAGGATACTACGATGTGAACATTATTGTACAGGGTCATTCATGCTCGTGCAATAGTTTGTTGCCAATTCCAGCCAATATTAGGGTGGCGAAAAGTGAGGAGAACAGCCTGCAAGTGCTAACGTACTGGACTAGCTTCTTGTCTGTTCACTGCACCCGCACCTAACGCACAACAGGCACGAACTAATCACCTGATGCCGCCAACAAAACGCGACGAGCTGATGGTTGCCACGGCCACCATGCAATCTTCCAGTACTGCCATCACTTCGTCCACACCCCCCAGGATGTAGGTATCCTTCAGGTCTTTGTAGCTGTTGATGGCGAACTCAGTGTGACGCCACTTGTCATTGATCTGTAGACAGGCACCCGATAATATTAACAACAAGATAGCACTCGTTCAGACTGTTCATGGTGGACTCAGTGTGACGCTACTTGTTGTTGATCTGCAAACAGGCACACGATTATATTAATAACAAGATAGCACTCGTTCAGACTATTGATGGTGGACTCAGTGTGATGCCACTTGTTGCTGATCTGCAGACAGGCACACGATAATATTAACAACAAGATAGCACTCGTTCAGACTGTTCATGGTGGACTCAATGTGACGCTACTTGTCGTTGATCTGCAGACAGGCACACGATATTTTCAGCAAGATAGCACTCGTTCAGACTAGTGAACTCAGGGCAGTGTGGCAAGCTTGTCATTGATCTGCAGACAGGCACACGATAATTCCAACAAAGCGGCACTCGTTCAGACTAAGGATTTCGAGGCAGTGTGGCAAGCTTGTCATTGATCTGCAGGTAGACATACGATAAATAATACAAGATAGCACTCATTCTAACTAGAGATCTCAGGGTAGTGCGGCAAGCTTGTTGTTGATCTGCAGACAGGCACACGATAATTCCAACAAAGCGGCACTCGTTCAGACTAAGAATTTCGAGGCAGTGTGGCAAGCTTGTCATTGATCTGCAGGTAGGCACATGGTAGCAAGAATTACAAACAAGACAGTCACCATTCAGATAATGCAGGGCAATATCGCAAGCATTTCATGACCTGCAGGCAGGCTGACAGAAACGGTTCAGCAGTCAAAGTGACGGCGAATGCATGCATAGGCACATTTCTTCGGTTTTGCTGCGTTGCTGTGAGGATATGAACAGAACATGCCGACAAACGTTGGAATGACATGAAGGTCAAATTGACAAGATGGGTAATTGCACATAACTGACCAAGTAGTTCCGTACCAAAGTAACTGCAGATGTTATGTTCAGGCAATCAAGCTGGGTTTGGCTGCCAGCATGAGTTATGCCCAGAGCTTCACCAAGCTATGTTGCCAGAACGAATCACGTCACAAATAGACAATTGTTCTGACATTAAATAAGGTATGCCCTCCAAGCAAGTGCTGATAGACATACATTTGAACATCACGTATATAATGGTTGTATTACAGGCAAATGATCGCTAGCTCCCAGTAGCTCACCTTGTCAAGCATGCCCTCCAAGGCAGCCTCCTGAGTGGCCTCTGTGCTGATGAGCATGACCGCGTCCTTGTGATCCACGATCTGTAGGCAAGAGCACCACCGGCATCAGTAGGAATGACGTGTTACGACCTGTACACTGTGTCCACAGCACACAGGCAGCAGCAGCAGCAGCAGCATCACCATCGGGAGCGGCAGTTTGCATATTTAAACAAAGGAATGAAAGGAACGACGGAGAATAAAACAGGCTGCGCTTGCAGCGTTGACACATCCAGCGTGAAGGGAAGGGGCATTTGGTTGCCAGCACCTGCAAGCCCCACCGCAGACAAGCATATAGCCTTTGTCACAGTGTACCGTTAAACAAAGGAATAAAAGGAACGACGGAGAGTAAAACAGGCTGCACTTGCATTGCTAACACATCCAGCGTGAAGGGAAGGGGCACTTGGTTGCCAGCACCTACCCCACCGCAAAAAAGCATCTAGTGATTTGCCACAGTGTACTGTTGTGCGTGTTCGCTCAAATGCAGCTGACCCAAATTAATCGACCAGGGCGACGTGCGCACCAAGGTATGCACAAGGACCGGTACACTGCATACCAATGTATGCACATGCAGCATATTGCTGCACACCAAGGTATGCAGATGCATCGGTACACTGCATACCAATGTATGCACATGCAGCGTATCGCTGCACACCAAGGTATGCAGATGCATCGGTACGCTGCACTCCAAGGTATGCAGATGCATCGGTACGCTGCACTCCAAAATATGCAGATGCATTGGTACGCTGCACTCCAAGGTATGCACATGCAGCATATTGCTGCACACCAAGGTATGCAGATGCATCGGTACGCTGCAAACCAAGGTATGTACATGCAGCGTACCGCTGCGCACCAAGGTATGCACAAGAACCGGTACACTGCACACCAAGGTATGCACAAGGACCGGTACACTGCACACCAATGTATGCACATGCAGCGTACCGCCTCTTGGTGTAGGGAGGGCAAATAATGAGAAGCTTTCTGCCTTTCCCTCAACGAGTTGCCTGCTACTGTAATAATTTTCAAAGGAGCATTTTCTTGTTTAAGACACCAGTCTGAACAACAGATTGCCTTGTTTAAGACACCATTTTGAACAACAGATTGCTTTGTTTAAGACACCAGTCTGAACATACAGATCGCCTTGTTTAAGACACCAGTCTGAACATACAGAGAGGACATAGATCGTTAAACCGGATTTCATGATCTTGAAAAAGGCCCCAGTAATGTAATTACCATCTTCCCAACTAAGAGCGTCACACCGCGCAGTGATAACGTGTAAAGTCTAGTGTAATGTAGTGCAGTGTAGTGTAGTGTAGTGTAGTGTAGTGTAGTGTAGTGTAGTGTAGTGTAGTGTAGTGTAGTGTAGTGTAGTGTAGTGTAGTGTAGTGTAGTGTAGTGTAGTGAAGTGC
>Ga0307945_1002268_pt1 | contig 15506 bp, 12 predicted proteins | sample OrgLakmetagen228_FD_201818 | JGI IMG/M metagenome (GOLD analysis project Ga0307945, IMG submission 201818) | Saline water microbial communities from Organic Lake, Antarctica - #228 | ecosystem: Environmental > Aquatic > Non-marine Saline and Alkaline > Saline | place: Antarctica: Organic Lake...
GTGTCCTCACAGTACTTGATCTCAATGAGGTGAATGTCACGTTGGTGAATGCTGAGATCTTGGGTCGGTGCTGTCTGGAGAAGGTGGATCTGTTGGTGGTGGCTGGCGGTGCTGTAGAGGTGCTCCCGGTCTCCCTCAGTTGCCCCCTGCCACCCCTAAGAATCCGCCCCCCTCCATTGCTAGCAGTCTGTTGCTTTTTTGTTTTCATTCGTGGAGATGGGAGCAACCAGTACAGCATCCGGACGGCTGGTGGTAAACCTATTTTTGTCTGAGAAGCGGGTTGGAAAGAGCCACTTTGGTATAATCCTAGTTTCAGCTGTATTAGGAATCTGAAGATTATGCACAGCTAGTCGTTCGCTGCTACCAAAATCCATGCAGACAAAGCAGGATCCTAGGAAGCCTGTCTTGCTGATGGCTTTGAAGATCATACTGCATGCTAAGTTGGTCTCTCAGTGATCATATTTCTTATTTGCGTGTGTTGGCATCTAGAAAGGATTTGCAGGGCTCTGTCTAGTTGAAGGCAGAAGGGGCAAGTCAGGCTAATCAAGCACTTGAACCATACTGCATGTTTTTGGTTGTACAGGATACTTCATAATGATGCACTTGGTTTTAGCAGGGACATAAGACGCTTTTAGGTAAGCGTTGCTAGCGACTCCATTGGTAGTGCCATTTTGATGAGGGTATGTAATATTGCTTCATGAAAGTTTGCTACGGTAATGGCATTTCCTTGTTTGTGGAGGGGGTGCATGTGTGCTTGCAAGGCGTCATGGTAATTGGATAGGTACCGGACCCATATAGTAGGTGACTGGGCTATGATTGGGTGGTTTTGTATGATTTCGTGTTCTTCATCTTTTTTTGCAAGCCAGTAGATGCTGTAGAAGGGATTTTCCTCGGGGTAAGTTTTTTTGATGGAGGTATCAGCAATGTCAGAGTAGGTTGTGTTTGATATTCTAGCAAGAGCGTCAGCATATTCATTGCCTATAAGACCTGCGTGAGATTTGGCTTTGTGGACCTGAATGAGCGATGGTGACTGGTGGATTGCTTTGGCAATGGATTGGAGGACATCTCCCTGGATGTGGTGGCAGTGGAGGTTTGGGTGTGAGAGCTGCTTTTTAATTTGGTGCATTGAGGTTAGGCTATCTGTGGCTATAAGGGAGTAGCTGTAAATGATTGCGGCTGCTATAGTGCTAGCTCTGCACGTGAGATGGTATTGGTTATACCTACGCCTCTTGGGTTTACGTAGTGGGATACGTCTAAGCAAGGGTGGTATACACCCGATCCTGTGTCTTGTCCTTCTTCCTGTTTTTAAGACTGCCATCAGTGTAGGCTAAGTCCCGCCAATCTTTTACTTTTAGCTTTTAGGATCAGGTTTGCGCTGGAGCTGTGTTGGGTCGCTTCGTCAGAGCTCTGAGGTGGGTCCAGGGTACTACTTTTATCTTGGGGCCTTGTGGGGTCTGATGAAGGTTGCCACTGGGTAGTTTCCTTACTTTATCAAGGCAGGAGTCTTTCAGTGCTAAGTGCAGAGGGGTAGGGGTAGGGGTCGTTATGAATGCAATTGATTTCCCTCTTTGCCTCAGGAGTTTCTTTGGCAAGCTCTTTTAGCCGGTTTTTGTTGCAAGCATTGAGGCAGTTTCTGCCTTAGGTATTCCGTATGGCAATGATGTGCATATCCCAAGTGTGTTTGGGAAGGGTCGTCTGTACGTTGTTCCAGAAGGGTACTTCTGCATATGGAGTTGGTCTGATGGTATGGAGCCCAATAAGAATGTGCATTTATACGGGAATCTACGGTAGAGCGATGTGTAGGGATATGTGGTCATCCTTTTCTTCCAGGTGGGAAGAAACATGAAGGTAGCTGTTGCCTCTGTGAGGAAAACACCGTCGATCCTGAAATAGAATTCCTATATATAGGAATTTTGTGACGGTATATAATTTCTTCTATAAGGACTTGATATTATAATAGGAACAGTGTATTATTGTTTTGTATAAACAGTGACTGCAGGACTGTCGATTGGACGTTTTGCATAGCTGCTTTAATAAGCACTAGTTGTTCTTCAGGAGCCAGCGGTAATTACCACGGTGCCTAGTAAGCATGCGATCAATAGCTGCTGATATATTGGCTGCCTTTTCTACTTGTCACAACGGTTGCAGTCAACCGAAAGCATGCATCATAAAATCTAAGCTTGCTACTAATCTCTTTCTGTTGTTTTTTTAGCTGGTTTAGGCTTGCAGTAGGAAAGATCAGGATGGGATCACTCTTGGAAAGAGCGATGCATGTTTTAGAAGATGTATGCCTTTGTGAGCTTAGCTAGCCTAGCGTCGCCTTTTCTTCAAGAAGGTTTCTTCCGTCCTTTGGGGAAGTCCTTGTGGGATTAAGCGGCCCATTGGAGAAATTGGGATGACCAAGTCAGGGATACATTGGAAACTGTCGTACTTCTTCTTCCTCCTGGTGATGCAACATGTGCTGTAAGGTTGGCCAAGGATTTCATTGGGACTCACACTGCCAGGAGTGTTCTTTTCAGCTATATAACACGTTTCTTTCCCCTTTCTTTCTCTCTTAACCAACAATATACAGCAAGATGCAAACTTTTTCTCCATTCCTCTAACTCCTCTCCCTACAATGTTGCTAGGAACACCACACATTCAGCAAGCATTTAGAGGTAGTAGTCAAAGAGTCCAGAAGGAAATGTGCTTGCTGTCGGCACAGACAGCTCCATGCTATTTGATGACCAGCTTGAACACACAGCTGCTTCTTCACTTGCGTTGGATGATGACGGCGTTGAGAAGACTGGCATCTGCAAGCGTCTGGTCTTCTCCCACCAATGGTTGGGGGGGCACCCCGGACATCAGCGCGTAGGAGAACTGTGCGTGTGTATGTGTAAGTGTGTGTGTGTGTGTGTGTGCATGTGTGTGAAGGGAGCAAGAGCGGTTTTTGCTCATTCATAGTTTATAATATACCAAATTTATTACATATGTATACCGTTTGTTTACGATCACTTCAGGACACCATAAATAAGAAATATATAAATTTTTTAATTCGTAAGGGGGTCTGGGAATTAATTTTTGAGTTCGAAGGGACTTTGCGAGGGTCCCGTTGGGAGTTATTTTGTGACTTTGAGAGCCCCCGCTGTTGCCTGCTGCTGCTGCTGCTGCTGTGCAGGCTGCCCATTGGCTTAATGGGGAGAACGACAGCTATGAGTGTTTGCACGTGTGCTTCCATCAATCAGAAAAGCAACCTTTTCTTACCCACTTGCCATCTTCACTCACTCTGAGTGGATGCCCCAGAAAAAGGGCCTGAAGGGGCTGTGAGAGGAAAAGGCTTGTTCTTGGAGCCGCGTGGATGCCCCACGGGCCTTTTCACAGCCTCGCCCCTTGCCTTTGCCTCATCCAGCTCCCTGAGCTGCCTCTCCCTCTGCAGCTTCTCATGGTCTCTCTGCTGAGCAGCCAGCCTCTCAGCTGGGCACTGGGGTTCACACTGGCACGCTGGGAGCTTATTTAAAAAAACATCCTGAAAACCACTAAAAATACTGAAATATTCCCTTTGAAATCAATTCGGAGAGGGCTCCAATAATTATTAATCGGTTTTTGGCCAATTTTTATTTCATTTTCGAAGTGATCGTGAACAGACGGTATATAACAAAGCACCACAGGTTTACTGATCCGTGATGTAAGCTATTGTTTTAACTCGTGTATTTGTTGTTGTTGGGGTTGAGAAGAGCTGTGGGTACAGTGCGAATGTTGAAAAATACAAAGGGAAGAAACCATTTATAAATCCCTCCAGGCATTGGCGAGGAAAAGAACTGCATAGAAAGGGTGTAGCGTAGGACAACCTCAAAGTACCAGAACAGGGAAATTTTCCACGCAAGCACAAGCAAAACCAACCACTCCCTGAACTAATTATTGAACATAATACAGTTCCAATACTCTGAAGCCCTCTGCAATGTTTCAAATCGATACGTCAGGGACAAGCTGGGAATGCTGCATGTAGGGACTTGAATAAAGACAATGAGCACCGCGACATGTCTTAAATGAAGAGAAGAGTTCAAAACAACAGCAAAGGATGTGGTTGTCCCCATGGCTGGTTGACCCGAACTGTGCCAATAAGCTTCCCACCCAATTCAAAGTCCCCTATACCTCATCTGAATGCAAGATACTTGATGTTATATCTTAACCATTGACATTTGCTGGAAATTCGGCATTCTGGGGGGCTGCGTGGGGCCCAGTGCGTATTTTGCACCCACTTTGGCAGGGAAAAGGTGCATTTCTGAAGTTGCCCTAATCAACCTCTGCTTCAGGATACAAGCATTATAATTGTTGTATAATAATGCTGCAAGGTCGAATTTGGGACAGGGGTACTGGGAGAGCCGGCGAGTGGGAGGCACTCACACAACAAGGGACACAGGGGGAAAAGACAGAAAATCTGTCGCTCCACACCTGCTGCAAATTTTCCTCCCGTTTTTGCGCCCAAAGTTGCAGTAAAAAATGTTAATTACATTAAAATTTAAATGGGGCCAATCGGTGGCCTGGTTGGACTTTGGTGCAAATTTGTGTAGCGTTACATGCCTTCCGCCTGTGCATTTTCCGGCTCCATTATAAACTCCCATAGTTGCGGTATGAATTATCAAGCCCTATACAAAAATTTAAAGGGCGCGGATTGGTGCAGTGTGTGAGCAATGATGTCTGTTTTTGTGTGTCTGTTTTTTACCTTTCATTTATTGCGAGCCACCCACTAGGTCTTTCCGCCTGCTTTCTTTGCAGGCAAGTTAAGAAAAAATAAAGCTATCCAACACAACTTTCAGCTCACAACTTTCAGCTTCCTAAACGGTGGAGTGGTTGGGGAGATAGAGCCAAAATGGCTTATTGGCAAAATTTGACTAGGAAAGGGCTGTTCAGCCATGTGGATGACCATATACAACAGAGATTCACCCCTACGTATTGGGGCTACCAAAGCACAGGTAAGGTCTGCACCGAGTCAGACAGAAAAGGGTCCAAGCAGCTTTAGAATTCCATCGCTCTGAAAGGACGTGGCTCCATATTATTTTTGTCGGGCACACAATGTACAAGGACATATGCGTAGGGTTGGCCAGAACCGTATATACACGGTGTATACACGGTATTTTTGGCAGGGAACTCACCAAATATACGGTCGTATACAGTGTCTATATATTATTTGGCCAACCGTACATATACAACTACGATTGCTTGTAAACAATGCACGCACGCTGTTAACATCACACACACGCGCACACGCACATACACAAAAGCACACACTCACGTTCTCGTTGGGGCGTGAAGCGCGAATGAAGCGGCGGATGTCAGAAATGCGGTGGCTGTGGTTGAAGCGAGCGACCTGTGCCGTTGTGAATGAGACAAGTGCAGGGCTTTGTGCTGAACACACCGAGAAATTCATGAAAAGCTGCAATTTTATAAGAGATAATTCATGATTTGACTGATAGCTTGCTGTTATGATGAAAAGCAGCTGTGTTCAGCATGCAGCCATGGTGCAAAATGGAAAGGAGAGAACGGGAAGGGCGCTGTGTTTTGCTTTGCTAGAGAAAGTGAAGGTGGCGCACATTGAACAGGGGGATAACCAGAAGTAATCAAAATTGTCAGTCTGAAGTAGTTATTGTTCTGCGCTTTGACAAGCCCTTCTAGCAGTCTCCCCCCCGCCCCTCCTTCCACCCACACTCATACCCACCCACATACACACCACCACGGGCATTTTCATATACCCACACCAACACCCACCATGCGTGAGCCATCTGCCAAACGCAGTTGAAGGGAGGTGGTGGGCTGCGACTCATCAACCCCCGCCCACTCCGTCGTACTGCTGGCTGGTGCAGCTGCTGCTGCGCTTGTGGAGGCGCCTCCCCCCCCTCCGAGGGTCTGGCCAGTGCCTTGAAAGGCTGTGACCCTGTGAGTTGTGGTGTGCGTGAATGTGTGTGCGTGTGCGCGTGTGTGTAAGTTTGTGCGTGAGTGCGTCTGGCGCATACATTCATAATTTGGCCTGTGCCTTGAAAGGCTGTGACCCTGCGAAGTGTGGTGTGCGTGTGTGTGCATGTGTGTAAAAGCTGTATGTAGAGTTGGGCACCGGTTGAACTGTTGTTCTGCAGCCGGGGTGCTCCGCTGCTAGTGTGGTTTGGCCCTGCGTGTATGTGTGTAACACACTACTAATGCACTTCAAACACTTCCAACCAGCAGCAGGGTGCTGGGCTGCCTTATTGTCAGCTTAGTGCGGTTCTGCATACAAACAAGTGATGATCCCTGTGCTTGCTGCTAGGGTTGGCTCGAGCCATACATACGCATATGCGGTGTACATGCGCTATTTTTAGCAGGAAAACCACCATACATATGGTCACATGCGGTGTACAAAAATGTCATGGCCAACCCTTTTTATGTGTGTGTGATCCCCTGCTGGTTCTCTGCACAGTAAATAAGACCAGGTGATAGGGCCGAAATCATTGTCTAGTAGTATACGTCTCTCACAGATTGAAACCTTTGTGTAGCAGCGCGTTAATTATGGACACGCCCCAAAAAAAGCGGCCTTGCGATGAATGCACCTTGGGCATTTGTCAGCATCAGAACGGCAATGCATAATGCAGCATGAAAATACTGTAGCACATGCGCACATACACACACGCACACACAGGCACACAAAAATACACATGCGCACGCAAACCATATAAACACGCACAAACAATGCACCCCAATAAAAAACCAAGAGCTCAGCGCATCTGGGCTTCTCTGCCTCCGCGCAGTCCTTTCCTCCATACGCACAACAAACAACACACATGCACGCACTTAAGGTAAAGGAGGCTTGGCGCACCTGGGCTTCTCCGGCTCCGCATAGTCCTCTTCCTTGCGTACAAGGTTGACGCTGATCTCTGTGCCCGGCTGCGTGGGCTCCAGCTCTTTGGGGCACTCACCCTGTGTGTGGGTGAGTGTGCTTGAGTGCATGTGTTGGTGTGACAGCGCCGGTGTGCATGTCGGTGTAAGTGGAGCGTGCGTGCATGTAGTGTTTGTATGTAGGTGCGAGTGTGCATGTTAGTTGTTAGTGTTTGTGTGTGCGTGTGTGTTTGCATTTGTGCGTGCGTGTATGTGTGTGTATGTGTGTGTGTGTGAGAGTAAGTGTGTGTGTGTGTGTGTGTGAGTGAGAGAGAGAGAGAGAGAGAGAGAGAGAGAGAGAGAGAGAGAGAGAGAAAGAGAGAGAGAGAGAGAGAGAGAGAAAGAGAGAGAGAGAGAGAGAGAGAGAGAGAGAGAGAGAAAGAGAGAGAGAGTGTGTGCATCCAGTGAGTGTGTGTGCGTGTTTATGTATTGCAGGGCATCACGTATGTAGTCCTGCTGGAGCCCTCAACTATTTTTGTATGTCTACCCAGTCTGCCCATACTTAAACTAAACGCCAAGACCTTCATTTGCGGTCCAACAACGTATATCCTTTGCTGAGTGCAAGCTGTGTTCTGATTCCCCCCTGATAAACAAATCCAAGCTTGCCCTACACTGCTTTGCACTGTTGACATACTCTCCTTCGGTTTGTCAGCATGCAATGAAACAAAAGACGCCTCAACAGCAGCTTCAAGTCGACATGTCAAAACTGCACCCAGCAAAAGTCGGAGTTGCAGTCCTTTTTAACATACTCCACTTGCCTTGTATGTGCTGGCTTGACCCTTATAAACATCAAAGCGCACATTTGCAAAGTGCCAAATGTAAGGAGCACTTCCAAAACTCTCGATCTGCATGCAGCCCTGCCACTTGCCTTGTATTTGCTGGGCTTGCCCTTGTACACATCCAAGCGCACATTCAAGGCCTTCACTTGCTGCCACGTCAGTCCAGACTGAAACAGGGCAGAGCTGTTGAGGTGCCCACCGGGTGCTAGCCACTGGGTGCTGTTCCCTGTATGTGTATGTGTGTGTGTATGTGTGTGTGTGTGTGTGCGTGTGCGTGTGTGTGTGATTGTTTGTTAGTGTGTGTGTGTGTGTGTGTGTGTGTGGTTTTGTGTGTGTGTTTTTGTGTATGTGTGTGTGTGCGTGCGTGCGTACGTGTATGTGTGCGTGCATCTGTGCATGATTGCAGTAGCCTAAGAGTGTTAACTTTTACAACTAGGCCCCGAGCTGCTGCCAAGACAGTCTAGAATAAGCAGGGTGGTGTAATGATGATATCTGGGAATGCTTCACACAGTGCTGCCCTTTAACACCATTGACTCCAACCGCAAACAAGCAGCTCAATTTGTCCGTCGCAGCCGACAGGGGTATGTTGACTTATCGGTGCTGAAGCCACCAGCTCCCTGAAGCGATCCATGTCTTCCGTGCCACTGCCATGGACGTCGCCCTTAGAGAACTCGGTCCACGCCTTGTTGAGGTGTTTAGTAAAATCAAGGATTCCACGGGCTGCATCCTTTCCTTGATTTTACTCCACGCCGCAACACACACACACACACACGCACGCACGCACGCACGCACGCACGCACACACACACACACACACACAAACACACACACACACACACACACACACACACAACGCATGGACCGAGTTCTCTAAAGGCGACGTCCATGGCAGAGGCGCGGAAGACATGGATCGCTAAGTCTGGCTTCCTGTACCCTTTCTTACCTGCTACAAGTTAAATTTTTTCTCAATGGGAGCAACTAGGAAGGACAAACCATGAAAGGAGGGAAGCGAAAACAAAGAAACTAAACGTCGCACATGAACATAACCTCAAGGCTGGCACCTCTAACAGGGTAAGCATTGGTCAGTCTGTGACTCAATCCTACTACAATGGCTCACCATACCAGACACCACCACAATTGGTCACCATGCCTGACACCACCACAATGGCTCACCATGCCAGACACCACCACAACAGCTCACCATGCCAGACACCACCACAATGGCTCACCATACCAGATACCACCACAATGGCTCACCATGCCTGACACCACCACAATGGCTCACCATGCCCGACACCACCACAATGGCTCACCATACCAGACACCACCACAATGGCTCACCATACCAGACACCACCACAATGGCTCACCATGCCAGACACCACCACAATGGCTCACCATGCCCGACACCACCACAATGGCTCACCATACCAGACACCACCACAACAGCTCACCATGCCCGACACCACCACAATGGCTCGCCATGCCTGACACCACCACAATGGCTTACCATGCCAGACACCACCACAATGGCTTACCATGCCAGACACCACCACAATGGCTTACCATACTAGACACCACCACAATGGCTCACCATGCCTGACACCACCACAATGGCTTACCATGCCAGACACCACCACAATGGCTTACCATACTAGACACCACCACAATGGCTCACCATGCCCGACACCACCACAATGGCTCACCATGCCAGACACCACCACAATGGCTTACCATACTAGACACCACCACAATGGCTCACCATGCCAGGCACCACGGAGGAAGAAGCTGCTCAGTGTAGCGTGGCCTCACAAATGCGCCCTCGTTCCTTCTTACCAATTAAACCAACAAACAAGCAGACCAAACGTGTGATGTCATCAGGGGCTGGTACACATTTTATATCTTGATTGTTTTGTATTATATCTCAGCAACGTGCCTGCGGCTTAATTGGTGTTAGGGGTCGAGTGCTAGTCATGGGACTTCAGCAGCAGTGGCACTCACTCACACACACACACACACACACACACACAAACACACACGCACGCACACACGCACGCACGCACGCACGCACGCACGCACACACACACAGCATACACCACCCATACACCACCAATACACCATACACCACACACACATACACACACAAGCTTGCATCCTGCACAGCAGGAGCAGTGGAGCTGCAGCAACAAAGGACCACGTTGAAACACCGAACAACACACCTGCAGCCTTGATGGTGGGCGTCAGGGGGTGGGCACTGATCTGTGTCTCATGCAGCAGTGGCAAACAGCACCAATGCTGAAGTAGCACACCACCTACAAATATGTGACTAAACTCTACAAACATGTGACTACATCCTTGACTACAACCTACAAACATGTGACTAAACTCTACAAACATGTGACTACATCCTTAATTACATCCAACAAGCATGTGACCACATCCTACAAACATGTGACTACATTCTTGACTACAACCTACAAACCTGTGACTAAACTCTACAAACATGTGACTACATCCTTGACTACAACCTACAAACATGTGACTACATCCTTAATTACAACCTACAAACATGTGACTACACCCTTGACCACTGTATGATATACCATTCGTGATGATATACCACCACATGATATACCACATGATATACCACCACTCGTGATGATATACCATACACCATCACCACTCATACATCACTGTATCATACCATACACCACAACAGTAGCACAACACCAAAAACCCAACACACCTGCAGCCTTGATGGTGGATGTCAAGGGGTGGGCGCTGATCTGTGACTCGAGCAGCAGTGGCACTCTTAGGGCGTTGAACGCAGCGAGAGCAGTGATGAAGGCGGTGAAGACCATGACACGTAGGTTGGCCCTGTGTGTGTGCGTGCGTGTGTGTGCGTGTGTGTGTGTGTGTGTGCGTGCGTGTGTGTGTGTGTCCATCTCAACGGCAAGTCAGATTGACACGTAGGTTGGCCCTGTGTGTGTGTGTGTGTTTGGTCCGCACGGGTTTGTGGGACAAGCTTCTATGTGCGTCACCTGGTGTCTTCCCAAAATTCGAGCAAAGTGGGAAGGCATTCCATGCCTAGAGTCGTCTAAAAAAATGCCAATCACGAATTGTGTGTGTGTGTGTGTTGGGTGTGTCAGCAGACAATGAGCTTGCGCTGTCTAAATTGACAACATTGTGCAGTCTGAATTAATTTGGTGACATGGCAATGCGGTACGATACCAAGATCAATGCAGTGGCGTTGCAACAACCGCTGGTGTAGGCTAGTATAGATTAAACTACCACTGGTGAAGGCTGGCTTAGATCAGACTACCGCTGGTGTAGTCTAGCTTGGATTAGACCATCACTGGTATAGGCTAGTTTAGAATGAACTACCACTGGTGAAGGCTGGCTTGGACCAGACTACCACTGGTGTAGGCTAGTTTAGATAAGACTACCACTGGTGCAGGCTAGCTAAGATAAGACTACCACTGGTGCAGGCTAGTTTGGATTAGACTGGTGCAGGCCAGTTTAGAATAGACTACCACTGGTGCAGGCTGGTTGGATAAGAAGGCCGCACCTGAGACGTGGCATGAGCTTGCGCTGTTGAGGATCAAACCCCCAGTATCCCTGCAGACATGCAGGTATTATGTTTGGGCATACAGATCAATGCATTTAAGTGTGTGGATGTGTGCTTGTGCATTCTCAAGTGTGTGGATGTGTGCTTGTGCGTTTTCAAACGTGTGGATGTGTGTTTGTGCATCCACATTGCTGTGACTCAGCCTCTCAGTATCCTGAAAGCATGCGTTTGTTTGGAGCAGGGCATTGGTACTCAGAATCGTGTGTGTGAGTGTGTGTGTGTGTGTCTGTGTGTGTGTGTACGTGTGCACTTATATGCCCATCTGCGCATGTGTATCTGTGTGTCTGCCAACCCACCTTGAGCAGATCAGGCGCAAAGTTGGCACGTGACAGGTATACCACCACAGTATGTGTGTGATTGTGTGTGTGTGCGTGTGTGTGTGTGTCCGTGTGCACTTATATGCCCATCCGTGCATGTGTATCTGTGCGTCTGACAACTCACCTTGAGCAGATCAGGTGCAAAGTCGGCACGTGATAAGTGCACAACCTCAGTTTGCGCCCTCCTCCTGTTCCCCGTCACTCGCCCCCTCCCTCCCTCTCTTCCGCCCCCCCTGGTTCCCCTCCTGGGCCACTCTCGCCCCCCACCCTCTCCTCCTCTGCCCTCGTTTCCTGCACGTGCTGCTGCTGCTGGTGGTGCTGCAGCTGCTTCTGCTGCTGCTGGTGCAGCAGCTTCTCTAACCCCACCCTCTGCTTCTCTGCCCCTAACACCATGTGCTGCAGGTGCAGCAGGAGGTGGTGGTAGTGGTGGTGGTGGCAGTGCTGCTGTTGCTGCTGCAGCTGCTGCCCCTGCTGTCCCTGCTTCTAGCGCTGGTGCTGCTGCTGCTGGTGGCACTGCTTCTAGATTTTGCGCAGGAGCTGCAGCTGCTGCTGCTGATGCTGCCGATGCTGCCACTGCTGGCGCTGCTTTTAGGTTCTGCGTAGGACCTGCTGCAGCTGCTGCTCCTCCTGCTGCTGCTGGTAGTGCTGCCAGCGCTGGTGCTAGTGCTGCTCCTGCCAACAAAAACGGTGCTGGTGGTCCACCTGCTGCTGCTGCTGCTGCTGCACCTTCTGTATGCTCCGCTCCTACTGCTGCTGCTGCTGCTGCACCTTCTGTATGCCCTGCTCCTACTGCTGCTGCTGCTCCTGCCGGCATAGGCGGTGCTGGTGCTTCACCTGCTGCTGCTGCTGCACCTTCTGTATGCTCTGCTCCTACTGCTGCTGCTGCTCCTGCCGGCATAGGCGGTGCTGGTGATTCACCTGCTGCTGCAGCTCCTGCTGCTGCTGCAGCTGCTGCACCTTCTGTATACTCTGCTCCTACTGCTGCTGCTGCTCCTGCCGGCATAGGCGGTGCTGGTGCTTCACCTGCACTGGCAGCAGCAGCAGCAGCACCACCTTCGCCCCCCTCCCCCCCCTGATCTCTAATTGCTGCCAACCATTGCAGCCCGTTTGCATCCCCTCCCTGACCCTCATTCGCATCTGCAACTTGCCGCTGCCAGGATATAAACCACCCCTCCCCCTCACGCCCATCTTCCACCGGCTGCTGCCGTTCCTGCTGGCGTTGGTGGTGCTGCTGCTGCTGCTGCCGCCCCTGGCGTTGGCGTTGGCGTTGATGGTGCTGCTGCTGATGCCAGCGCACAGACCCTCTGTCCCCATCTCGCACAGTGCCCGCCTGCTGCTGCTGCTGCTGCTCAGCTGCTGCTGCTGCTGTGGTTTGTGCAGCCACCGATGCTGCTGTTGAGTTTCCTCTAGAAGCTGTTACAGTTGCTGCTGCTCCTCCTGCTGCTGCTGCTGTTGTTGCTGCTGCTGCTGCTGCTTCTAGGTTCTGTGCCGGAGCTGCCGCTGCCAATGTAGCTCCCTGTGACGGTGCAGCGTTTCCGAATCCTTCAGCCCCTCGCTGGTCCCTTTCACCAATGTTCACCCGCCACCTGCAAGAACCCATATATAAACACACGCAATACTGGTGCAGCGTTTCCAAATCCTTCAGCCCCTCGCTGGTACCTTTCATCTATGTTCACCTGTCACTCGCAAGGGCGCTCACTCACACACAAAGCAGACATAGCTTGCAGTACAACTGATCACACAAATCCTGCCAATCTTAGTAATTTACCTTATGTGCAATCATTGACCTGCCACCTGCAAGGGCGCTCGCTCACACACAAAGCAGACATAGCTTGCAGTACAACTGATCACACAAATCCTGCCGATCTTAGTAATTTACGTTAATGTGCAATCAATGAACCGCCACCTGCAAGGGCGCTCACTCACACGCAAAGCAAACATAACTTGCAGTACAACTGATCACACAAATCCTGCCGATCTTGGTAATTTACCTTGATGTGCAATCAAGGATCCGCCACCTGCAAGGGCGCTCACTCACACACACAGCAGACATAGCTTGCAGTACAACTAATCACACAAATCCTGCCGATCTCAGTAATTTACCTTGATGTGCAATCAATGACCCGCCACCTGCACAGGTGCTCACTCACACACAAAGCAAACACAACTTGCAGTACAATTACACAGGTTGCAGTACAGTTACTCACACAAAACCGGCATTTCTTAGTACATGATCTTAGTGTGCGGTCATTATACCGCAGCATCCTGCATGCCCCCCACACAGGCGTAGCTGCACCTCCTCCCTCACATCCAAGCTTATGAGAAGAGAGCAGCCTGCTTGCTGCCGCACCTCTGACTCAACTTCCTAACACCACGATCTGCTGTAGTGTCTGTTGTTGTACTGCAAGTTATGTCTGCTGTTTGCTGCCGCACATCGTCTCAACTTCCTAACACCGCCCTCGTCAGATCAAGAGGGAAAGGCTTTCACCCCCAACCAGCTCAACAAAAAAAGGAGGTATGCTACCGTCTAAATGGTGACTTGCCTGGTCAAGGACACAAACTGTGAGGTCAAGGACTCACATTGTGTGGTCAAGGACACACAGTGTGAGGTCAAGGACACACATTGTGAGGTCAAGGACACACACTGTGAGGTCATGGACACACATTGTGTGGTCAAGGACACATACTGTGTGGTCAAGGACACACACTGTGAGGTCAAGGTCACAAACTGTGTGGTCAAGGACACACACTGTGTGGTCAAGGACACACACTGTGAGGTCAAGGACACACACTGTGAGGTCATGGACACACATTGTGTGGTCAAGGACACATACTGTGTGGTCAAGGACACACACTGTGAGGTCAAGGACACAAACTGTGTGGTCAAGGACACACACTGTGTGGTCAAGGACACACACTGTGTGGTCAAGGACACACACTGTGAGGTCAAGGACACACACTGTGTGGTCAAGGACACACACTGTGTGGTCAAGGACACACACTGTGTGGTCAAGGACACACACTGTGTGGTCAAGGACACAAACTTGCACCAGCCCCCTCACGTTTCCCAATGTACCCAAAGCCAAGCGCCACCCAAGAAGAAAGAGTTAATGCCCCTTTCCTGAGATGCACATCTGAGGTCGTGGAAGGTAATTACGGGAACGAATGACCACTCACGTTTTTCATTGCACCCAAAGTTATGAAAACTGTGGGCAGCAATTTACCACAAGTGTGTTGTTGCGCCTTCTCCCCGGAGATTCTAGCACCACTTTTGACGGGTCAAGAGGGGAGGCTTGGAACCCAAACAGGGGAGGCTTAGAACCCAAATTCAAACTCAAAGGAATTCACAAGGAATTCACAAGGAATCTACAAGGAGTTCACAAGGAGTTCACAAGGAATTCAAACAACTCAAAAGAATTGGCGCCACGAATCACCCGAATTCAAACAACTCAAAGGAATTGTCGCCACATATCACCCGAATCCAAACAACTCAAAGGAATTGGCGCCACAAATCACCTGGTCGCTGCTGCACCTCCGCCCCCCCTAGTGTGTCCTGCCGCACCCTCAACCATCCCAGGGCTAGGAGCCCTTCGTCGTGCACCTCTGCGTAAACGTGTGTGTGTGTGTCTGTTGTGTGTGTGTGTGTGTGTGTGTGTGCTTCGCGCAGAATGGCACACACACACATACACACGCACACACACACACACACACATGCACAACCACAAACACACACACACACGCACACACACACTCCCACGCCCACATTCACACCCATACCCATACCCACACTCACATCCTTACCAACAAGCACAACCCCCACACACAAACTCACACCCACACCCACACCCACACCCACACCCACCCCCACCCACACCCCCCCCCCCACCCCCCCCCCCCACCCC
>Ga0307945_1002274_pt1:0-7500 | contig 15488 bp, 25 predicted proteins | sample OrgLakmetagen228_FD_201818 | JGI IMG/M metagenome (GOLD analysis project Ga0307945, IMG submission 201818) | Saline water microbial communities from Organic Lake, Antarctica - #228 | ecosystem: Environmental > Aquatic > Non-marine Saline and Alkaline > Saline | place: Antarctica: Organic...
GTGTGTGTGTGTGTGTGTGTGTGTGTGTGTGTATGTGTGTGCGTGCGTGCGTGCTCGCGCTTGCGTGTGTTTACACATGTGTGTGTGTGCGTGCGTGTGTGTGTGTGTGTGTGTGTGTGTGTGTGTGTGTGTGTGTGTGTGTGATTTATGACTTACTCTGTCGTAGAGATCTTGGTTAATTTTATTATGCACCTTTCACCAAACGCATTCAGTTGGGGTGGCAAGAACGATGCAATACGGCCAGTTTCCGGGATCGGGTAACACTCGGCAAGTAACAGTCAGCAAAGTTGGAAAAGTTGTCATAATTGCTAGTTTGTTTTGGGTTGAGAAGGGAGAGAAGGGAGCCCAGTTGCCAATTGCGACTGTTTGTTTGTACATTTGTTAAAACACCAACCTGAGAAAGAAAAGAAAATAAAATGAAAGACTCCGCTGGTAGTGATGACACAGCCAGCATGATTAAGTGAGGGTGTTACTTTGGTGCCCGCACCAGGCAACCCCCCACACGCAAACAATTAAAAAGAAATCAATGTGGGTCAGGGGGGTCGTGTGCCGTAGCACCCAGACCCAATCCTTGACTGTTGTTGCTTGTGTTATATTGCAGTGCATAGCTTGTTTTTATGAGTGCAGATGCATGTCTGATGGAGTGTTCGTTCAGTTTGTGTGTCAATTTTTAATCTCATGGTAATCCAGATTAAGGTCTGCCAGAGGTTTGTCTGTATAGTCTTTGTGGATAATCCTCATTACTCCAACGAGGATCACGTGGAGCTTGACTTCCCTATATCCTTGTCTGTTAAGGTTGGCAAGAAGCACGCTGTGCTGTGCTTTTGCTTGTTGGAGTTGGGGATCAGGCTTAGTGCCTAGCAAATTTAAACTCAATTAGGTGAATCTCCCACTGGTTTGGATTCAGTTTCTTATCTTTAGCAAGCTGTTGACAATTTTGGTTGCGGGTGGTTACGCGAGAGGAGCACACAGTGCTAGGTAAAAATAGGATGGTGTCAGGACGAGAAGAGGCTTTTTAAGCATGTGCTGTTAGTTTTGGTAGCATTCAAGAGGGCAGTGTTTCTCAGATCTAGGCCTTGCTCTGATAGTTTATCTGCGCTGCCTACGCCAGTGTAGGCAATCTGGTTGGCACCGCATAGTCGCTTTTGTAGGGCTTGGACAATCAGCACACTCTCTATACTATGGCATTTTATAATCACGTCCCTCATTTTAGTGTGTTGGCAACCTGAGAGTATGTGAAGCTCATTATCAGTGTGCACTGCAGGGCAGATGGGGCAGTTTGCATTGGGAGAGAAGGCGTGTTTTTGATTAAAAATTGTACCAGTGCGGTACCTCATAACATTACGCTTTTCGTAGAATTTGAATTACTATTGTTCCAGAAAGCATTTGTGGCTTGTTTATTGACCAAATGTCTAAGGTCCTTCCAGTAGTTGTAATACCCTGTGTCTGATTTGGCGCTCCCCAGTCTGTGTGATTTGCACATTTCTGTTTTCAGCTTGGCCTTTAAATCGGAGAGTGCACGAAGCTTAGGTGTAATTGCCCCTCTTCCGCTGGGATCCTCATCAGTGTCTTTAGCCGCAAGCCAGTAAAGGTGTGTGTATGCATTACCGTCTGGAGCTGAAGGCTGGAAGTGTACGTCATGACCTCCATCTGTTAGCCTTTTATAGCGGAGGACTTTTGCACTGCCGACAAGCTGGCGCGTCAGCTTGTCGGCAGTGCATAAGTCCTCCGCTATAAAAGGCTAACATCATCATGTAAGGCAGAGTGTTTGGCAATTGCATCTGCACATTCATTTCCGGCAATGCCACTATGGGCTTTCACTTTATAGAAGCAGATAGGTTCTGGTGAAGCATAAATCATAGATACAATTTGTTCTAGCAGATTTGAGTGTATATGGGCTCGTTGTATTTCAGGGAAGAGTAGCTGTTTTCTAATTTGGCCTAGGGAGCATGCACTGTCCGTTGCAATCTTGGTATACTTATTGGTAAGTGCTGCTGCAATCCCTGTGAGCTCAGCTCTATTGATGGTGTTTGTCATTCCCACGCCTCCTGAGTTCACATAACATTCAGCTTTTGTTTGAGGGCAGTATACCCCTGCGCCTGTAAAGTTTTTGGCCTTGCCTATGCAGCTTCCGTCAGTGTAGGCCCATAATTTCCGATTGGGGCACTTCAATTCAAACTGCTTATCGTCCCATGGTTGGGGGTGGACGTTACTAGCGTTTTGGCCTCTTTCCTGGCCAGTGACGTCCTCTCTTTTTGATTTGAAGTACTGTGGGCAAACATGGTTGGTGATGTGGTCTGTGTCCTCTCTTGCGAGGTACTGATTTTTTTCCCAAACTGCTTCTGGGATACCCCTTTGCAGTGTTTGCAGCCAATTTGGTGAGGCATCAGTTAAACACTGTTTCGCTTCTTTGTTCCAGACAGCAATAATATTTATGCTCCAGGTGTGGTTGGAGAAACTACGTCGTACATCCTTCCACGAGGTTGGCATTGCATATGTGAGTTTTGTCCCAGAGAACACTTGGAGAGTCCCAGAGAGAACTTAGATTTTTGTCCCAAAGAATACTTAAATGTAAGGCGAATGAGTGACCAAATCCCTTTTGGTAGGAAGAGCACACCATTGGTGATAAGTAGAGTCTGCTGTTTTGTTCTCTCGGATGGGTGTCAGAATAAGGTGTCCAGTACTCCAAGTGTTTCTCCCTGAGGTCTACGGCACAACGGCTGAGATCAATGGGCTCACAGATTTGCGGCTTCTGTTTGAAGATATACGATTGGGTCAAACTATCCATGGCAGAAAGAATTTGGGCTGACCAGCGATCATTAGACCGTGTGCCCAACTGTATGTCAGCATGTAGCATTTAGTAAGACCTTATTCTTTGTGTAGCTGTTGGATTTAGTCAAAGGATTATACAGCCGCTTTGCCGCGCGAAACCAATTCAATTGTAGGGGTTCCACACTCGCACATGAAGGCATGCGTCGGAATGTTAAAAAGCCTCAGTAGGATCTATTGTTTACCAGAGCTTTTTAGGCTTACTAAGCAATTCTTTAACAGGCTTGTTTTGTGCTTACTTGAGAAGCCAAGGCACATGACCACGCTTACTAATTCTGGGTTACCTGCTTGGCTTCCTAAGGAAGGAGGAAGCATTACCAAGCACTAAGCCGTTAAATGAATACCGTACCAACGCTTGACCGTTGCGCTTTAATTATCTTTTTTGGAGCAATGGAGACGCGCAATGAATATTTTGCTACACTTGAAATCGGGGTGCGCAATCGGGTGCGCAAGCGGGAAATTATTCCGGTGAGAGCCGGTGCGCAATTGTGCGCAATCGCAAAACAAATTAATGTTATAAATTCTGGATAGGTATGTGCGTGCCATCCCGCGGGAGAAGCGGGAGAACGATGTTGCGCGCGAGCAGCAGCGTTCCAAGCATGCCATCGGATGCAAGCGTTGAGGCAGATGGGCTGAAGCGCAAGCGTAAGGAGCAGTATGAGAAGGCCAAGCAGCAGCGCAAACTGGAGGGAAAGGGACCCGGGCAACCTCCTGTTCAAAGCCAGGATTCCTGTTCAACCATGCAAGCTTGCTGCTGGGGGTCTGCGCAATGGGGTCTGCGCAATGCCCCTGAGAAAGCTCTGAGCACCTCAATTGCTGCGCAATTGGGGGTGCGCAATGGCAAACTTTTCCCACTGAAAGGGGTGCGCAAACCCCGCGCAATGCACTCAAACAATTCATGAAAAATCAGGGTGCGCATTGGTCACGCGTTGGTACGGTACATCCTTACTTGCTTGGATTACTGCTGCTTACCTGCCGTCTTGGCTTCTTTGGCTTACTTATGCGACTTCTTAAGTAAGCCAAAATCCTGGTTTTCTGGTAAGCACCCAAGAAGCCCAAAGAAGTCAACAAGTAAGACTTTCTAACGTTTCGACGTGGTGTCTCTGACCCCCAACATTATTTTCAACACTGCACTGCCAACAGCCATTCTGTTGGGGACTATCCATCTCTTTGCCTTTTTGACTTTTGTGTGTTGACAGTGAGAGACTTCCTTTCAGCGTACACTCTCAGCTTGTTCAGCACGGTCTGCAAATCCGTAATCCGTGTGTTCATTGGAATGGAGGGAAAGGTCATCAACAAACAGCATTTTATTTCAGAGGAAACCAGTGAGCGCATCCTGCACCCCATCATTCACGCTGCCAGTGTCGTTCAAGTAAATGGAAAACAGTAGGGGGAAGAGGGGGCACCCTCCTTGTACAAGTTGAAAGACACCACATTGTCAAGTTGAAAGACACCAAAAGATGCCTGAACAGACGCTGATTTATCCCCATTCAACAGCGCGTATTCATCAGCATTAGTATACAAGTGTTCGAAAATGGACAGCATGTGGGTGGGCATCTGGTTCTTACAAGGGTGGTCCCACATTTTGCTTCTGGGAATGGAGTCAGACGCTTGTTTGAAATCAATAAAGGCTGTGTACAGCAGTGATGATCCCCTGTGCATCTTCTGTGCTGCATCTATCTTTGAGGTGTCACAGGGTAAAACAGCGGTTGCAGCGTGCTTCTGCTAGGAATTTCTTTTTGTGTGTGTCCGGGATATTGTCATGTTGGGTAACCAGTCTTGGAATTTATAAGCCTAGCAAATTGGCATACATTCTGTGCAGTGTCCCACCCACCGCAATCATTCTATAGTTCTCTGGAATCTTCACTCGCCTCTCACAATAGTCGGCATACGTTCATCACTAGAAAAAGGGATGGCAAACTAAGAATGATAAGTGGCCAGTTTGTTGTTGTGCGTATTGGGGTCCACCAACTCAGCGTCTCTTCAAACACCTCTCATCTTATGCTTCAAGTTTGCAGTAAACTCTTGCATGGTAATAGCACGCCCAGTTTGAACAGCTTGTACATCTGACTCGCACCCACGCAGTCCCTGAAAAGCGCTCAGCAATCAAGCAGTCCAGCATACACCTGAACGATACTGTAAACTGAGATCAGTCTGGACCACCCTCCGCAAAGTGACACTATTGGTATTCAGCATACTATTGAAAAGCTTTTGTTCATTGGAATGGAGGGAAAGGTCATCAACAAATAGCATTTTATTTCACAGAGGAAACCAGTGAGCGCATCCTGCACCCCATCATTCACGCTGCCAGTGTCGTTCAAGTAAATGGAAAACAGTAGGGGGAAGAGGGGGCACCCTCCATGTTTCACATCAAAAGATGCCTGGACAGTCGCTGATTTATCCCCATTCAACAGCGTGTATTCATCAGCATTAGTATACAAGTGTTCGATGATGGAAAGCATGTGGGTGGGCATCTGGTTCTTACAAGGGTGGTCCCACATTTTGCTTCTGGGAATGGAGTCAGACGCTTGTTTGAAATCAATAAAGGCTGTGTACAGCCGTGATGATCCCCTGTGCAGCTTCTGTGCTACATCTTTGAGGTGTCACAGGATACTTGTATCCGGTTGCAGCATGCTTCTGCTAGGAAAAAAACTTTGTGTGTCCGGGATATTGTCATGTTGGGTAACCAGTCTTGGAATTTGTAAGCGTAGCAAATTGGCATAAAGTCTGTGCGGTGTCCCACCCACCGCAATCATTCTATAGTTCTCTGGAATCCTCACTCGCCTCTCACAATAATCGGCATACGCTCATTTCTGGAAAAAGGGATGGCAAACCAAGAATGATAAGTGGCCAGTTTGTTGTTGTGCATATTGGGGTCCAGCAACTCAGCGTCTCTTCAAACACCTCTCATCCTATGCTTCAAGTTTGCAGCAAACTCTTGCATAAAAAAAAGCATGCCCAGTTTGAACAGCTTGTACATCTGACTCCTCACACCCACGCAGTCCCTGAAAAGCGCTCAGCAATCAAGCAGTCCAGCAGACACCTGAATGATACTGTAAAATGTAAATTGAGATCAGCCTGAACCACCCTCCGCAAAGTGACACTATTGGTATTCAGCATACTATTGAAAAGCTTGACAGCTGACGGAAACCAGTAGAATTGCAACGGTTCATGTCCACATTCTTGGAGTACAGCCCAATTAGTGGTAGACTGCTTCACACCTAACGTGCCCTTCAGAAAATGCAAATGAAGCGTAGACAGCGGGCTAGAGAACTCCCTGCCTGCCTGTAAAAAAACATAGTGCCCCATACTTGACTACCATATATGCCAGCGGGAAAAACATACGTCTAGCAAGCCACAAAGAAGTGTGTGGTCTGTCTGCCAAAGCGTGTTCACGCACAAATCTACGTATCCTATACTAGGCAGAGTCAAGAAAAGGACGGGATGCAAAAGAAAAGAACGCAGATAGGTAGTGTAAAAATTACCGGCATGGAATAGAATGTTGTTTTGTGTTCTGCACCACCCAATGGATGCAGAGACACACAACACCCCACCTGGAGAATAAAGATAAGAGAAGCTTTTCAGTGGGGATCAGGTGGTTGGGAGGCAGAATCCTCCACACTACCAGGAGTATTGCTCAGATATTTGTGTGGGTTGTGTTCAAGTGTTTGTTTGGAGGTTGCTTCATCTCGTTCTCGAAGGTTGAGCAGGTTGAATGCCTTTGTAATTTAGGTCTAGCCTAGAGGAGTCCTTCATACGATCACTTCTTGGCCAGCACATATAAGCCGCTAACCAAGAAGCCATAATTAGATCACAGGCCACTTAAAGAAGATCAGGAGGGATGTGTGGTTATCATCCTTGTTGTATAAAGCCTGCGTCTTGTTCTGAACAGGCAAGGAGGTATATTTGTCAGTCCAGGTTTTTTATGTGCCCAAAACATCAGATGATTCCCCCTCTTTAATTTATTGGGGTCGGTTGGTCCTGGCAGATGCTTGATTATTTGCTGATATTATTCAGTGCTGTAATGTCACAAACAACGTTGTGCCGTTTTTCCCTTTCCAGGTTTATTTTGTAGGTGCTACAATTCTGGTGCTACAACAACAAGTACCTCAGTTTTTACACGTTTTACGTTTTACATACGCAGCCTAGCAGCCGCACTTTTTGACTGATGGCTTTAAGATATATTTGACAAAGTGCTCACTCAAAGTGAAGAAGTTCTTATGCTAGTAAGAGCCCATACCTGGATCTGAGGGATTCATCGGAGTATTTTTGCAGATGGTGTTTGCCCATGCTCTGACTAACATCACACCTGACCCTGACAGCTAATGACCCAGTCCAATTGCAGAAATTGTCGAGACGACTGGAATGCTGCCAGGAAAGGACTTACAGTAAATGTGCAGAAATCCTACATAGTTAATTTTAATGCATACCGAAATTCCGCAGTTCCTGTTTTTCATCTCTACAATCAGGAGCTTGAAGAGAGAGATTCTTTTACCTACCTGGGAATGTTATTTGATAAGCACATGAACTTACACCATGCTGCGACCCATGCTTTAGACCTTTTAATGCAGCTTTACATAGAGTGAAAGATTTTGGTATTGAAAAGAGGATTTCTGGCAGGCCTCATGCGATGTTGTGGCTTATCAAGACATATGCGTTGTCAGATGGCAT
>Ga0307945_1002274_pt1:12500-15488 | contig 15488 bp, 25 predicted proteins | sample OrgLakmetagen228_FD_201818 | JGI IMG/M metagenome (GOLD analysis project Ga0307945, IMG submission 201818) | Saline water microbial communities from Organic Lake, Antarctica - #228 | ecosystem: Environmental > Aquatic > Non-marine Saline and Alkaline > Saline | place: Antarctica...
GTGCGTTTGTATTTGTGAGTGTATGTATTTGCGTGCATGTGTGCGCATTTGTATGTATGTGTGTGTGTGTGTGTGTGCGACCCTGTGAAATGGGCACACAATCGCACACAAAAAACAGTGCATGCTTCTCCTCACTCACACCCACCCACCCACACACACACACTTAGGACCACAACCACGACCCCACTTTTGAACCCACATTCGCACCCCCATCCATACCCACTCCTACACTCCCACACGCATTATCACTTAAGAACAGTGCTAAGTTCAGGCACTTCAACAGAGGGTCTCCAGGACTGCCAACTCCCACACCCACACATACACCCACATCCACACCCACCCACCCACAGCCGCACTCACACGCACACACGCAGCACTCACTCGACGCATCGCGCTCGATCCAGGCATTCGTACAAGGTCTCCAGGGCTTCACTGGGGTCGCTCATTTTGCCCATAAACACACCCACACACACACACGCACACACGCAGCACTCAATCAACGCGTCGTGCTCGATCCAGGCATTCATACAATGTCTCCAGGACTTCACCGGGGTCGCTCATTTTGCCCACACACCCACCCACACGCACACACGCAGCACTCACTCGACGCGTCGTGCTCGATCCAGGCATTCGTACAAGGTCTCCAGGACTTCACTGGGGTCGCTCATTTCGCCCACACGAATGTTCTTCCCAGGGATGGCATCGAGGCCCTCACGCAGGTCTGAGGGGTCGACTAACAGCCTGAGAGTGTGTGTTTGTTTGTCTGAGTTTGTGCATGTGTTTGAACGTATGTGTGTGTGCGTGCGTGTGTGTGTGTGTGTGTGTGTGTGTGTGTGTGTGTGTGTGTGTGAGTGTGAGAGTGTGTGTGTGTGTGAGTGTGTGTGTGTGAGTGTGTGCGTTCTGTTTTGAACTGGACCTTCATGACCATTAAAAGAAAACAAGTGCCAACTGGTAAATCGAGCCAAACCCCCTTTTGTGCTGCTTATGCGCGTGTGTGAATGCATGTTAGTGTGTGTGTGTGCATTCGATTGTGGTATATTGCCTATTTGCTGGGGCCCTGAAGCACCGCACACCCCTTCCTCCTTTTCCCCACTCACACGCACACACATGCACACACACACGTGCACATACACAGTTACACACACACATACATACACACACACATACACACACACCTCTTTGCTGCGGGGTCTGCAGCCACACGCATTTCTCCCTCCTCCAGTTCACCAAACAGACGAAGTAGAGATGCGACCACAGGGTGCTGCAAATATGAGCAGAGGGAAAATGCTTGTGTGTTAGAGTGTGTGTGTATGTGTGTGTGTGACTTGTGTGTGTGTGTGTATGTGTGTGTGTGTGTTTGGGTTTGTGTGTGTGTGATTGTGTGTGTATGTGTATGTGTGCAAATGTGACCACAGGGTGCTGCAAGTGTAAGTACAGCATGTGTGTGTGTGTGTGTGTGTGTGAGTGTGAGTGTATGCATGCAGGTGCGTGTGTACATATACGTTTTTGCTTGTGCCTGTGTGCGCGTATGTGTGTAGTGTGTGTGCATGTATGTGTGTGCGTGCAAATGTGTGTGTCTGTACATGTTTCGAGTGTAAAACGTGCTGGGCCACACACACGCACACACACACACAATCGCAATCACACACACCTGCTGCCGGTACGCTTCGTGATAAGGCACACACACACAATCGCAATCACACACACACACACACACACAATCGCAATCACACGCACCTGCTGCCGGTACGCTTTGTGATGAGGCACACACATACACACACACACAATCGCAATCACACACACCTGCTGCCGGTACGCTTCGTGGTGAGGCACCTCCCGCTGCAAGCTCTGCTTAAACACACTCAGGTGCCACAGGCACTGAATGATGACGTTCAGGAAACAGTTGTACTCGCCTGCGTGTGTGTGTGTATGTGTGTGTGTGTGGGTATGTGTGTGCGCATGTGTGTGCGTGTGTGCGTTTATGTGTGCGTAATTGTGTGTGCGTGTGTATATGCGTGTGTGTATGTGTGTATGTATGTGTGTGTATGTGTGTGTATGCGTGTGCGTGTTTGTGTGTGTGTGCATGTGTGTTCGTGTGTGTGCATGTGTGTGTGCGTGTGTAAATGCACAGCACGTGTTCATCTACCCCTCTGCCAGGCATGTCAGCTTCAGGTATACACACACACAGATACACCCCAACCCACATCCGCGTCCACACGCGCGCACCAACACACTCACCCGTGCGGTTGATGAGGCCTGCCCCCATGGTCGAGCCCATGCCCGGCGCATCAGCATCTGGCAGTTGCTGCTGCTGCTGCTGCTGTTGCTGCTGCTGCTGCTGCTGGGCTAGCAAGTCACTTCGCTGGAAGCGTGTGTCTAATTTGGAGGCCTCCAGCACACGTTGCAGGTCCAAGTCATCCTCCTCTTCCTCTAACCCTCCAGTGACTGCGTGTGCGTGTGCGTGTGTGTTTATGCGTACGTGTGTGTATGCGTGTGTGTGTGTGTGTGTGTGTGTGCACGCGTGTTTGTGTGTGTGAGTGTGCGCGTGTGTGCGTGAGTTTGTGCAGGCCTGCTGCACGTGGCGCATGTGGTGTGAACTACGGTGTGAACTACGGAGCGCAAGCACAAGTATTGTCCACCTTTGTATTGAGCACCTTTGTATTGTGCACCTTTGTATTGTGCACCTTTGTATTGTGCACCTTTGTATTGTGCACCTTTGTATTGAGCACCTTTGTATTGTCCACCTTTGTATTGTGAACCTTTTTATGTCACCATTGTAGTGTACAAACTACCATCGGGATTGCGATGACTGGCACACATTGAAATGCAGGATTATGGCATTCACCGGCAACCCCCCCTTCCCACACACACCCTCACTGACCTCCTTCCCCTTCCCCCCCTGCCACACACACGCAAGCGTGCACACACACACTCTCACACACCTCCTCCCACAAACACACCCACACACACACTCTCACACACACACAC
>Ga0307945_1002276_pt1 | contig 15486 bp, 18 predicted proteins | sample OrgLakmetagen228_FD_201818 | JGI IMG/M metagenome (GOLD analysis project Ga0307945, IMG submission 201818) | Saline water microbial communities from Organic Lake, Antarctica - #228 | ecosystem: Environmental > Aquatic > Non-marine Saline and Alkaline > Saline | place: Antarctica: Organic Lake...
ACGCATCCGTGTAACCTACATACCACAAGACAGCCATAGAAGCGGGTCATTCACGCATGCACACTGAGACAGATGCGTAAGGCGTGTTAAGGCAGGGCAATGCACACGATATGCGGAGCATGTAATAAAATCAGCGCATGAGATTTACGCACCACGTGCGGAGCATGTATTAAGATCAGCGCATGAAATGTACGCACCGGAATGGATGCATGAGACATGTAGCAGGGCAGCGAGATGAGGGATGTCACATTGCCGAAAGAAACGGTGATTTTGAAGAGCTGCGTTGCTTCCACGATGACCTGTGGGCACAGGATGCATGTAAGCCATGCATTAATGTACTCACCTCCACCCAACTTGTCAAGGCAAAAACACACCAAACACATAACATGTAGGGTTGGCCAGAACCTTGTATATACACCCTATATGACCGTATATTTGATGATTTCCCTGCCAACAATACCGTATATACACCGTATATATATGGTTCTGGCCAACCCTAATAGTATGTGAATTGCCTCCGCCATTACAATTTGACCCGGATGATCTTAGTTCAGGAACGTGCTTGGGTATCAGCCTCGACGCTCAACATCCCGTCTTTTCCGGTAATAGGAACGACACATAGCCTATTCTACAGCAAAAACGTGCACCACATGTGTATGTGTGTAGTTTGGATACACAAGCATGGGGGTTTTACATAGTCTGGATATTCACACACTTCCCAGCGAGACTGGTCACTGGAATGTGCTATGAATCATGAAGCGCACTCAGTGCGCGGCCATTGGAATGAAATGTTTAGGACAATTTGTATTTAGGATAGGCTCGTGCATGAATTCGTCTGAGGCTGCTAACTCTCAACGGGCACCATAAATAAAGCGGTAATGCATTATGAACAAACTATAAAGCTGCCAATTAAAATACTTGAAGAGGCTTTCCATTGAAGCTCGTGCATGAATTCGCATTAATCAGCCCAATAAGTGCATACTGGGCACCTACAAGCATACAGACACAAGCATACAGACACTTACAAGCATACCTAAACAACACCTACAAGCATACAGACACAAGCACACAGACACACACACAAAACCACCTTAGAGGCCTCGAGGCTGCCAGTTTCAAAACTCAGGAGGGACCCCCCGCTGGAAGCTTGAGCCATGTGTAATGCATGGTCTGGATGGCTGGGCAGGCCTGCGTAATTCACCTTCTTCACCTGCGCATGCAGTGAAGCAAGGACATGGCAGTTACGTGCAATGCATGGTCCGCATGGCTGGCAGGCCTGCTTAGCTCACCTTCTTCACCCGCACATGCAGAGAAGCAAAGACATGGGGGTTAACCAAAACCAAGTATATATACAGTCTATACAGTATAAGTACAACATATTTTGGCACGGAATTGTACGGGCATACGTGGTGGTGCAGCAGGGCGTCGTATAAGGCTTATTCAAGATGTTTTATTAGGATTTCTATTCCTACATGAAATGTTACAGGTGATGGCTATAGGTCTGATATATATAGGTCTGATATATATGAAATGTTACAGGTGATGGCTATAAATGAAATGTTACAGGTGATGGCTATAGGTCTGATATATATAGGTCTGATATACATGAAATGTTACAGGTGAAGGCTATAGGTCTGACCAGTCCTACAAACGCGTAAGTACTGTAGCTCATTGTGAGGCCCATCCTGACATCATCGTGAGACCCATCCTGACATCAAGAACTCAAAATATGTGTCAACCTCAACTGGGCAGGCATCAATCGTTCATGGGGAAAAGTGGCCATCTCATCTCTTCCAATACATGCACGTGACAAAAGTAAACATATAAAGCCAACTCCTTGCAGAACGGCCAGCAGCAATGGTGCAAGTGAAAATAAAAACGCGTATAATGACAGGGTTCTGCAGCTGCAGGTGAGGTCAGTTGCAGGGAGCCTCCCCCCTTTCTATAAGCATCTGAGCATGAAATCTCTACTTGCCCAAGCACCTTTCCTAATGTACTCAAGCACATCCTTCTAGGCACCAACTCGTCCGAGCGTCATACTCATTCAAGCACCTGTCTCTACGCACTCAAGCATCATGCACACCATTGGGTAAGCCCGTCTGAATGCTGGCAAACAAGTATCTTTATCCACGCACTCAAGCACCTTTGTCTACCCATCCAAGCATCATGCACACCATTGAATAGTCCCGTCAGAATGCTGGCAAACAAGTATCTCTATCCACGCACTCAAGCACCTTTCTCTACCTACCCAAGCATCACGCTAATCTGTGGGTGAGCCATACAAAACTGGCAAGCCAGAGGCCCAGCATCTTTTCAACACACTCAATTTTCTTTCTAACCAGTGGGTGAGGTATACAAAACTGGCAAGCCAGAGGCCGAGAATATCTCCAACACACTCAAGTTCCTTTCTAACCAGTGGGTGAGCGATAAAAACTGGCAAGCCGTGGGCCAAGCATCTTTCCAACACACTCAAGTTTTTTTCTCACCAGTGAGTGAGCGATAAAAAACTGGCAAGCCGGGGGCCAAGCATTTCTCCAACAGAAGTTTTTTTCTCACCAGTGGGTGAGCGATAAAAAAACTGGCAAGCCGTGGGCCAAGCATCTTTCCAACACACTCAAGTTTTTTTCTCACCAGTGAGTGAGCGATAAAAAACTGGCAAGCCAGGGGCCAAGCATCTTTCCAACACACTCAAGTGTTTTTCTCACCAGTGAGTGAGCGATAAAAAAACCGGCAAGCCGGGGGCCAAGCATCTTTCCAACACACTCAAGTTCCTTTCTCACCAGTGGGTGAGCCATCAAAAAATCGGCCAGGGCTTCACAGTTTTGGGCAGAGCGCTCCATGCGTAAAGCCATTGTGCGCAACCCACGCAGCGCAAGCCAGCAATCAAAGGGGGCCAAGCCAGCTCCTTCCGCATTCTGCAGTCACGCAAACACATATCGGTCAAGACACAGAATTTTCAGGGCGCAGACAGAGCCAGCAGTTACAGGTAGCCAGGCTGGCTTCTTCCGTTGTCTACAATTGTACACAAATAAATAGGGTTGGCCAGTACCACATATATATACGGTGTGTATACGGTATTTTTGGCAGGGAAATCACCATATATACGGTCATATACGGTGTATATATACGGTTCTGGCCAACCCTACAAATAAAAATACATGTTGGGCAGGGGCAGAGCAATCTCAGGAAAGATAGAGCACGAGCCAGAAGCTAAGTGCTCAGCTCGTTTGTGCTTGCTTTTTGCAGGCTCAAAATGTCCAAAAGACAGAATGTGTGAGAGACAAAGTTTCTGGGGAGGGATGCAACAAAGCGGTTCACAATACTGCCTTCCAAGCCTGCATAAGGTTTGGAAGGCCAAGGTTTTGAAGCCCAAGGTTCAGAAACTTCTAGATTAGGAGAGGTGAAGCTTGTCAGCCTCACGACCTCCATCAAAATTTCCTTTCTCTGCTCTGCAATAAAATGGGTCTACATCAACTAGCCCTAAAGTGGCTCTCTTTCCTCAAGGATGAAGAGTGGCTGTCCTTGTCTGCACCATTTGTCCTTGTCTGCACCATTTGTCCTTGTCTGCACCATTTGTCTGCACCATTTGTCTGCACCATTTGTCCTTGTCTGCACCATTTGTCCTTGTCTGCACCATTTGTGTGTATGCCTTCATAGGTGGGATTGACACCCTCCTAAATGAAATCAAGCCGTGTTTCAGAAGCGCCTTGAACACTCCTCTTTGCAAAATATGACAAGTGAGGGAGCGTCGCTAGCGACGCTCAAAGAAATGCTACTGAGACAGGGGGACACAACAGGGGTTTTCAGTTGATACTTTTAACAACCCACCTGCAAGCCGCAGAGCTTTGTTTGCATGCCTGCTTCATCCAAACCCACCCATACGCAATGTGTTTGGGTAAACACCTTGACCCCTCTTAGTCTGCACCCACCTGCATGAAGTAGAGCCGTTTAGCCAGCTCTGGCCCTTTGACTGACAGAACGCCTAGCGTGACGTCTCCGTGGCCTCCTATGAATTTTGTGCCGCTGGTCATGCAAATGTCAGCTCCCAGGTCGATGGGTCTCTGCGTGTATGCAGGTGTGTGTGTATTTATGTGTGTGTGTATGTGTGTGTGTGTGCGCGCAATCACTCTCCTCACACATGCTGTGCTACATGCATGTGTGTGTATGTGTATGTGTGTGTGCGTGCGTGTGTGCGTGCGTGCACTCTCCTCACACATGCTGTGCTCCATCGTAATAAAACAAAGTAACAACCAGCTTGTGCTCGTTGTGTGCAAGCCAGAAGGAACACCGATGTCCACAGTTTGGAGATGTCAGAGGGATCGTACAGCTCCAGGGTTTCTCGCACTTCCAAGTAAGATGCAGGTCAGGCACTTTTTCATTGAAAAGATGGAATGGAATAGAGTTGACGCAATGTGCCTCCTGCAATTGACCCAACATTGACCCGACATTGACCCAACACCTCAGCTCTTCATGCATGCAAGATACGCAGAACTCATAACCAGCAATTACACACACAAGGCATCATAATTGTATCACAACGATAGTGCGATGGTACACACATCGAAATTTTTATTGGCTGGGGGAGGTTTGTGATGTACTATCGATTCTGGCTGACCTCATGTGGCCTGAAATTCAATAGCCCCTGATTCAGACATGAAAAGGATGCATTTCCAGAGCTCACTATGACGTGCAGCATACGCCCACTAACCTGGAATGGTGGCAACATGGTGGTGTTGTTCATACATTCGCATTGAAACATACTGGAAATGCTTGTGCGCACACACTGACATTCAAGGAATTGATCTGCAACACAACATTACAGACCTGGAAAGGTGGTGACATGATATTGCCGAAAAACATCACAGCCCCACTTCGTGCATATATATGGAGAGTATGAAACTCAAATTTGCTAACACAATTGATCTGCAACACAACGTTACAAACCTGGAAAGGTGGTGAAATGATGGTGTTGTCCACATACACCACAGCCCCATTTCGTGTGCAATTACAGAGAGCATGAAATTAACTAATAAACGTACAGACCTGGAAAGGTGGTGACATGATGGTGTTGTCCACACACACCACAGCCCCCACTTCATGCACACTTACAGAGATCATGAAGTTAACTTATTAAGTTACAGACCTGGAAAGGTGGTGACATGATGGTGTTGTCCACACACACCACAGCCCCCACTTCATGGGCCATTGCAGAGATGGCTCGGATGTCACAGATGCGCATACGTGGATTCGTGGGGGACTCCACCATCACCTGTGTTGGTTGATACATGTATGTCTCTGTGTGTGTAGGTGTGTGTGTATGTCTGTGCTTGTGTAGCGTGTTGTGTGCGTGTCTCTGTGTGTGTTGTGTGTTGTATGCGTGCCCGTGTCTGGAGAGCAGACAGCTATATCACAGAGAGATGCGTGCGAGTGTTAATAGACCTGCTAACAGTATTGACACCTGCAGTATTAAGACCTGCAAACAGAGATGCATGCAAGTAGAAATAAGGCTTGCGATTAGTACTAAGACCTGCTAGTCTTTTTTACATCAAAGTCCAAAAATAAGGACTGGTCACAAAGCAGTTGCTCCAGCATTGGCTGCTGATGGTTACGATATATCGCAGGGTATTAGGGGGCGAGTATTTGTTGTGTAAAGAAAGGGCATTGGTCACTAGTTGCAAAGGGGAAAGAATTAGTCGTGTTGAGAGACAGACACACACAGAGAGAGATATATACATATGCTGTATATACATATATATAGAGAGAAAGAGAGAGAGAGAGAGAGAGAGAGAGAGAGAGAGAGAGAGAGAGAGAGTGAGAGAGAGAGAGAGAGAGAGTGAGAGAGAGTGAGAGAGAGAGAGAGCGTGCAGACCATGAATGAACTGGTCATGAACTATAAGGGCACTGGTCTTGAAGAGAGAGCACTGTGTGGTCACAAACTACAAATGGGGAGCATGGGTCATCAAACAGAGGCGGCTGTGTGCCTTCATCACACTCATAAAATGATGGACCGCAACACACAAGACGACTGTGCGCATGCAGGTTCTTGACTCACGACACTTTTGCCATTGCTACACGCTTTTCCATGAACTGTTGATACCTCTCATCAGGAGCCGGCTCCTAGCCCAGCCTGCTACCCTCCAAATCCCCATGTTTCCCCATCTCACACTTAAGTACATGACATACATACACCTGCAGCAAGCGCTCTACAACAACAGAGTGGAAGCAGCAAGTCGACACGGACGCACATGTAACCCACCAGCTTTGTCTTGCCAGGCACAATGGCAGCTTTAACGGCCGCGAGGTTAGCCATGTCCACATTACTCACGTCCACTCCTGCCATGGGCACGACCTGAATGAGGCATTGCAAATTCGATTTGCCATACTGCACTGTGTCTTGGCTTAAGTCAATCGTTGCAAGCAACATCCCACTCAAAAGAGGGTACGTGCTGGTATTGCCACGTCACTCACGCCCACCATTTGTAAATATTCCCTTTCACGTCCACATTGCTCCCATATGAAAACACCCCTGGGTACTCGTCACAATTGAGATCAGCCCCCCATGTGGCAACATCAGCAAGAAGGTGCTGCAATCAGGGCCATCTGTTTTGCCAAGCTTAGTTGCACGGTTTGGTTGCACAAAATATTTGTGTAAACAATTGACACGCGACAGCAGATCACCCTAGCTCGCACCCTAATTAACATATGCCGGAGCTCTGATAGGCAGTATGCCTGCTAGCTAGGTATATACCGTAGAGCTACTAAGGTACTGCGACTCCTACTTATTGCGAGGTGCCCAATTAGTTGGTATAATTTATTTGCGGATATTTGGGCATTGCGAGGCCAGCCAAATGAATTCACAATTGACGATTGTTTGCGAGCTTCTGAGCTAGCTTTCCATGCTCTGCTCTCTGTTGTAACCTTCATCTGTGAGGGGATTTGCAATTCCATGGGTCACCTCATTTGAGACAGCATAACGCCTCAGGTGAACAGCAGAAGTGCATTTTGGCAGGGATTCGAAGATTAGCCAGAAATTGGCAATCTAAAGTCAAAGTATTGCGAGGCCCAAATTTTCTTTGTGTCTGACTACACTGCGAGGTACCCAAATAATTGATTTAAATATTTGCAATACCCTACGGTATATACAGAGCATTTATACACATATGAATGCTAGGCAGACTGAATGTGCAAGGTGGAGCTCCCGTTCATAAACCGAAACTGTGGAAAAAAGAGGCGTAGGCATTGAAGAGCACTCCCCACTTTGGTACCGGGCACCGTCAAACTCCTCCATCACCACAGAAAGAAAAAGAGCATTCATGATCTGGAGAGTAGCGGGCTTCAAAAACTCTGTAAATGCATTGCGCTCGGCACCAGCTCACTGGCTTGCAATCCACAGCATGTTAACACACACACGCACACGCACACGCACACGCACACACACACGCACACGCACACGCACACACACGCACACGCACACGCACACGCACACACACACGCCACACACAACGATACACACAACAAAAACAGATATACCTCCGACACCACATCCCTTCCAACACCCCTCCCACACACCCCTCCCAGCCCCACATCCCCACCCACGCCCACACATAAAACACAAATGCGCACCTGTGCAAGGAGGCGTGAGGTACCCCCGTAAATGTCATCCCCCGCCACGATGTGGTCTCCTAAGGTCACTAGCTTGGTCACTGCTGCAAGGGCGGCCATGCCACTGGTGAAGGCAAGGGAGCGGTCTGCGCCTTCCAACGAGGCCATGGCCTCCTCAAACATGGTCCTGTGGTGTGTGTGTGCGTATGTGTATGTGTGGGTTGGTGTGTATGTGCATGTGTGTGTGTGTGCCTATTTGTGTGTGTGAAAGTGTGATCTATGTGTGTGTGTGTGTGTGTGCAAGGGGGAGGGACAACACGTGAGAATAGGTGAGAATAGGTGAACAGTTCAGACTATGCAAGAGGTGCTATGACGATATTGCCGTCATCAGGACCCTGATTGTTGGATACAGCAAGTTTGCGCGCACAGTGTATTGTACCTGGGCATAAAGTGTCTCAGTGAGTAGGGTGCCATCAAAATTGCTGCATCCTACAAGTACCAACTTGAGAATTGAAGGACACAAGCCTGAATGGCCAGAATCAAGCACGGCTGCAAAGGGAATAGTCCCCCTCCTATGCTAAACTTAGGTGCTAAATTTATGGTAAGCGCAGGATCTGACCAATGTTCGGACATATCGTGTTCAGCTCACATACGCACCTTGTGGGATTGCCGCTGCGTGTATAATCATACGGTCCATTTGTGGTAGCGTTGGGCTGCCTGAAGGTGGCAGTCTGCCATAAGGGAGGGGTAGAAGAGCCGTATGGGTCTTCCACACTGCGATGGAGAAATTGAGCAGCAGCTTTTAATGTGTGACAGATGCGCTTGTTCGCACATGCCTGATACAATCCTAAAAACATGCATGGGCAAGGATACGTTTAAATTGAACATGTGCATGTGTGTATATGTGCGCGTGTGTTGTGTGCGTAAATGTTTGTGTGTGTGTGTGTGTGTGTGTGTAAGTGTGTGTGTATACATGTGTGTGTGTATGTGTATGTGTATGTGTTCGTGTGTGTGTAAATGTGTGTGTATACGTGTGTGTATGTGAATGTGTTCGTGTGTGTGTGTGTATGTGTGTGTGTGCGTGTGTGTATGTGTGTGTGTGTGTGTGTGTGTGTGCGCATGTGTGGGGGAGGGCGTGCATGTGTGTGCGAGTGTGTGTGTGAATGTGTGTGAGTTTGTGTTTATGTGTGCGTGCTTGTGTTTGCCTGTGTGTGCTTGTGTGTGCGTGTGCCACAAGGGTAGCTGTTTACCTGGTGCTTGCATGCACTAGCTGCGTTGCCACAGCCAGGCGCCGTGCTTCCATTGGTGCATTACCATTAGTACTGCTGGAGCTGGATGCCATGCTGCAAGGTCTACGTGAGCGGGGCATCTGTCCATGAAGGCATGTGCTTTGATGCGGTGGGCGTGTCAGGCAACTATTTTGATGCAACGCCATATTTAAGAATAAATTTTATAATCAAATTAGGCATCGCCGCATGTTATGAATACCTAAATAGGCTGGTATAACAAAAGCTTTAAAATTTTCTAGACTGTCGCGATGGAAACTCAAGGCTTGAGCGAAGAGGACGCCGAGAACGTGCAAAACCTCCAGTTTCTGTTTGAGGAGCTCGACATCGGTATAGTTTCCCGCGTGTACATACAATGCAACAGAGAGACTCATGCAGCTACAATTCAGCTGGGAGAGCTGGTGCAGAGCCCATCCAAGCTCAGTCAATTACAACATCAGATGGCTGGTCTTGGGCAGGTATGTTTCGCTTAAAACTTGTGTCATCATGAAAGCCTACGTTGACAGTCTTCAACAGTCAAGGTCGGATGCCCACTTGCACACGCGTGCGTGCGTGCGCTCGCGCACACACACACACACGCACGCACACACACACACACACACACACACCCACACTCTCACACACTCACACACACTCACACACACACACACACTCTCACACACTCACACACACTCACACACACACACACACACACACACACACACACACACACACACACATACACACACAAACACACTCACACACACTCACACACTCACACACACACACGCACACACACACATGCTCTCTCTCTCTCTCTCTCTCTCACATACATACGCACGATGAATGATGAATGGCGCTTTAAAACGAGCGCACGCACACACGTATGCACACGCACGCACTTACAAATTGGTCACACTTATATGAACATGTCATAGCCAGGGTTGCACGATCAAATTAACGCACACATACACACTTGCACACACATATACCCATACTTGCGCGCAAGCAGGACTGGCACGTAAACATCCACACATACGCAAACACCACACGCAAACATCCACACATACGCACGCAAACATCCACACATACGCACGCACATACACAGACACACACACGCACACATACACACACACAGACAAACACACACTTACATAAACACACAAATCGCACTTCTACAAGCACTCAATCATGAAAGCCTGAATCCTGTACCCTCTGCAGCATCACATGCTCCAAGGTGGACCATCATCATTAAGGGAAGGAGATGAAGGTGCGCCCATTTTCATGCGCACGTGTGGATGCGGCAAAGAAGTGCTACTCCTTGCGAATGGTCCATAATTGAATGCAAAGACTTGTGCATAATGGTCTATAATTCCACGTTCACATAGGTATGTCCATAATAGTCCATAATTGAATGCAAAGACTGCCGTTGCTATCTGTGACAGCTCACGGACGTGCTAACTGCAGACTGTATGTCCTTGGACTTGTTTTGTGCCGCCATAATCTGCACCCACAGTATCCCTCAATTGCCTTAAGTACTCACCCTTTTCTCTCTTAACCTGCCCAACATGCTTGCCACTGTGGTTGTGTGGTTCTGTGCCGTTGTAATTCTACATTACAGCATGTATCTCAATGCCTACAAAAATTCTACACTACTACTTGTATATATATGATATATGCCTACAGAAATTCTACACTACTACTTGTATATATATGCCTACAGAAATTCTACACTACAGCATGTATCTCAATGCCTACACCACTTAGCCCGTTCTCTATCGCCTTGCCTGGCACGCTCGCCACCGTGATGGTACTCCTCTACCCTCTTTCCCTCTTGTAGTATCACCAACACGAACACCACCTCACAGGTTTGCTCTCCCCCCAGCCTCCCTTGCCTCCGTCTTTTGGAGGAGGTGTCCTCAGCAGGGAGGCACTTCTTAGTTCGCAGGTGCGAGCATTAAGAAATCTCCCCTGTCAACTTGAGCATGGGTCCAGGTTTTGATTTGGAAATCGCCCCTTCTGTCTGTCTGTCTGTCTGTCTGTCTGTCTGTCTGTCTGTCTGTCTGTCTGTCTGTCTTTCTGTCTGTCTGTCTGTCTGTCTGCCTGCCTGTCAATCTGTTTGTCTGTCTGTCTGTCTATTTTAGTGTTTAAGAAATGCAGGTATGAGAGCATGTACAAAGTCTCCCTGCAGATGTGTAAGCAAGTACACAGTCTCCCTTCTGTATGTGTATACTACTCATTGCCCTCTCCCCGCGTGAATGTAAAGATGAGCACGCAGGGTCTGCAGGAATCGTTGTTGCCAGATTCACATGCATTGTGTGAAAGGTAAACTGTACAACGAGAGCAGACGGATGCCACAATTTGTGCAGCCAGGATGCGTGCAAGCAATGCAAGTACAACTGAACTGTCTTGCTCTTTGCATTCCTTTGGGGCAGCAAGAAACAGCGCTGGTGTCAAGCCAAGCTATTAGGGGGAGAGAGAAGTGGCTCCATCTCTGGTGCTGAGCAAAACTAGTAGGGGGAGAGAGAAGTGGCTCCATCTGTGCCCTTGAAAACGGCTGGTCGAGCTATGGCTAGGAGGCGTGTTTGATTTCGGTAAAAAAGCCAATTTTGAATTTACGCTGCTGATGCAGCATCTCAGAAAAGGGGGGTGGCAAACGTAAATCCTTCCTACAACTCCAATACTTAACTCTGCGCCCAGTTACCCACATCTTAACTCAATTTGTGTGCGCCAGCATTATATGCCTATGTCCTGCACATTGCCTCCCGTTTGTGCATACATACAATTGCACTGTGGTTAATGCGGGTGTGCATTGGTGTACAGTTTTGTGCAGTCGCGCTGTTTTTAATGTGCGTGCGTGTACAGTCCCATCATCAATAATGTGCGTGCGAGTACCGATGGGGAACCCTTTTTCCTCGGATGAGCATATATTTCCATCACCAGCTGCGAACACACATGCTGCACAACGTGACATGCACGCCAAATGCATGTCCTGTCGAGATTGGTGTTAGTGTCACTTAAACACCTATTGTCCACACACACACACACATGCACACACACATATGCATGCTCAACACTGTAGGAGCCTAGCATCGCCTCAACTTCATATGCGTCCCAGCACTATCAGCAGCAGCCGCAGGGGCAGCAACAGCAGCCGTACGAGGTTCCATGGCAGGTGGGTAGCCTGCTTCACACACATGCACACACACTCTTGTGCACATGGACACTGCTCCATGCAGAGTTTGCACCCACTTAACGTCCTCACACACACACACACACACGCCCACGGCTGCAGGCATTCACCATCGGAGAAACCCTCACCGATGTGGGCACCAGCTTCGCAGAGGGGGTCACACTAATGGCTCACAACCTCACTGGATGGATGGCCGATCTCGTATCTGCAGGCTGGGGGGATGATGAAGAGGAAGAGTGAGTGCGTTGTGTGTATTGTATGTGCGAGTGTGTGTGTGTGTGTGAGTGTGTGTGTGTTTGTGTGTCTGGTGTGCACATCAGATGGCCTGGTTGTTGTAACAGCCTGACTGTGGGCAAGGCAGCACAGACCACGCCCTGCACACTTTCCTCAAACACGTATGCAGGGAGTGGGATGATGCCCAGCGGCGTGAGCAGCCTAGCCGTGGCTATGGTGGCAGCTTAGACCAAGCCCTGGCTGAGCGATTGCATCAACGAAGGGGGGCGGGGGCGGATGTCCATTATGCACCCGCTATACATGAGCAGGTGCGTGCTCAGGATGACTTGTACGTAATCGTTGCATGCGCAGTTACATACACATACAATACACGGGCAAAACACGCAGACATACACAACACATACACACATACAATGCACCGGCAACACACGCAGACATACATAACACAACACACATACAATACACAGACAACACACGCAGACATACACAACACAACACACATACAATACACGGGCAACACACGCAGACATACACAACACATACACACATACAATACACGGACAACACACACAGACATACACAACACATACACACATACAATACACGGACAGCACATGCAGACATACACAACACACAACACATACACTCTCATTCATTCTACAAGTGATTATTTGTACAGTGTACATTAGCAGGTGTGTGTGTGCTACAACCACGCGCACACACTTGTCACAAACATGCACACATGCACACTCTTACACGTACTCTCTGAGAATCTGTGTATGAGTAGGTGCTGATTGTGCTCAGCTGCAGGAATTAAGCTTGTCAATCCGACTGTCCCTAAACTTCTCGTAGCGAAGCGGTTTTTGAAAGTAATTCTGCAAAGGCAGTGAAAAAACCCCAAATTAAAAAAGGAGATGGAGCCAAATTGGTACCGATTACTGTAAACTTTTCCAGCGCTGGTAAAGAAAGAACAATTGTGATTGGGAGGGTTTCAGGCTTGGCCTAAAATCGGCCTAGACATTGTTAAACACAATCAGTTACCTAATGAGACTTGCATGTTATCCTAAAAGGCAGTAGAAATGAGATAAGGTGTTTTCAAATGTGTGACAGCGTGGGCTTTGCAACAGCTAGAGCACTTCCACTTACATGTGGGATGCCTGTCTATGCAAGGCACGCACACACTTAACCTATGAGCATGATCAGAAACATCAAAAGATAGAAGCACACACACATACAACACACACACACACAAGAACTTGGTGCACAAGCTTGTGTGCACCTGCTATGCGCAGGAGGAGTACTCTGAGGACGGTAGTGAAGAGGAGGATGAAGATGAGGAGGACATTAAGAAGGACGCGTGATGTGTGTGCATGGCGTTGCTCTAAGCCTGCCCGTTGGTGCATGTATTTTGTGTGTGTATGTACTTCTAGAGCTTCTAGGTGCATGCAGTACGTGTGCATAATTGTGTGTGTATGCAAGTGTGCCTGTGTGTGCCTGTGCACCTGGAGGTGTGCATGCGGGCATGCGGCCTCCTCCTTAGTTTGCAGCGCGAGATGGCGGTGAATGGTCAGACCTTTATCGCAGATTAACTCTGCAATCTTGGTTGTGAGTCGGGCACACAAACAGGCAGTGTACCAGCAGGTTGGGGTGCGCAGTTTGAGTGCAGCGTGTTCTGCATTATACAGCAGTTCGTGTGAGTGCAGGTTGAGGTCTGCACTGGCACAGCAGTCAGTCACACTCTGAGTGCAGGTTGAGGTCTGCACCGTACAGCAGTCACTCTGAGAGCCTTCTTCTGCACCATTCAGCAATTGCTCTGTGTGCAGGCTGGTGTTTGGCACTTCAACCCAGAGCAGGCTTCTTGCTAGTGGCACACACAAACGCACAGGGTGTGCCATGTTTTGCCCAAGAGCCGGTGCGGCATGCACAAACAGCACTGGATTGTTTGAGCAGGATACAGCGAGCAGCGTCTGATTTGTGGCAGTGAGAGGAGGGAGGAAAATGCTCCGCTTGCAGGGCGCGCCGGAGGGCTTGCCAGGCTTTCTAGGGGTTGTGGGGTTCTGAGTATTTGCCTGGTGACGTGAGCTCTAAGCTGCCCGACAGTGACGGTCTCTGTTTCCTCAACCTCAATGCTTGAAGTGTCATCATGTATTGCTTGTGATACTAGAAAAAGGAAGTCGTAGGTGGGCACACATGAGGAATGCTTGGACTCGGGAAAACTCTCATGTGCCTTGAACGAGCTTAGGTAAGGTGACATCGCTATATATTGAACGAGTCTGAAGCTGCGATCCTTGTCCTTAGTCGTGCTGGCTGAACACTCACTACCAGCGGCGCGTCTTATTCATCTGGCTTAGTTATTTCTGTTCAGAGAATTATGTTGGCATAAGAATGAGTCTAGAAAATGGCGTATGCTGGGAAATGGTGACCTTTGAGTGTAGGGTCCCTGCTGGTTTGCTTCACTTCTGCTGGTTTGCTTCACTTCTGCTTCACCCACTAAGGTTTACAAGGTTTACAAAAAAAGGCCTTCAGTCAAGAATTGCGACTGACTAAGAACATCTTTCTTCATATGCTTGCCACGCCGATCAAGAAATAAGGTTGCCATCCCGTGCTACGTTGTACCTGTCATTGTTAAGTAGCTAAATATGATATCTATTTGATTTATTTCTTGCTGACAGTGACTATCCTCCTTGAAACAGCAGTGATAACACTTTGTAGAACTAAAGACTATGGAGTCAAACAAAGGAGGTGGCTATGCAGGTGCTCATAGGACCCCATTTCCCCATTCTTTACAAGTGGACAAAGTTACCTTCTACCTGAGGTGTACATTGCAAACAACCAACTGTTTTCTGATGGCTCTGTCAACCGCTCAAATGATAGTAATGACAAATCGTGTGACAAACAGTTCGTTTGATTGACAGCTCTTGATACTAAAGAGGCTACTAAATTTTGAAAGAGAAAATGACCCGGAAAGGGTTGGTAATCTTAGTAGCTAGTCTACTCCTAAAGTATAGGGGGGTTTAAGTGCCCAACATTGTTTTTTATGAGCAGGCTAACAGTCGCACGCTTTGACTGAAGGCCTTTCCTTGTAAACCTTACTGCACGTAAATACAAGGTCTACAAAAATCACTACCTTCGGGGGCTGTCACCTCTGTGATTTTGTGAAACATCTTCAAAGATGATGAATCAATGAATGAC
>Ga0307945_1002277_pt1 | contig 15483 bp, 20 predicted proteins | sample OrgLakmetagen228_FD_201818 | JGI IMG/M metagenome (GOLD analysis project Ga0307945, IMG submission 201818) | Saline water microbial communities from Organic Lake, Antarctica - #228 | ecosystem: Environmental > Aquatic > Non-marine Saline and Alkaline > Saline | place: Antarctica: Organic Lake...
AGCAGCCCCACTCGCAGTAGGAAGGGCGCTGCTGCCACTGTCACCTGAGGCACACATAATTTGTGGAGCACTCAGCACAGGGAGAGAGAGAGAGAGAGAGAGAGAGAGAGAGAGAGAGAGAGACAAGCCACTGCTGTCCACATTATGCGTCACTTATGGCATGTGTAGTAGGAGCGCTCAAGAGAAGGGAGAGCATGCACCCTATGGGTAGACAGAAATACGTGTGCCAGCCTTGACACACTCACTTTTCTGAAAAGGCGCATGGACGCCCTTTTGTGCAAGCAAGAGAGGGGAGGCGTGACACACAAAGCGCAGACGCAAACATAAACAAAGCGCACACACATGCAGAGATCAAGGTAGCATTGAGTATTCAAAGGTCGCAACAGAAACTCACAACCTAGGCATACAGAGCAAAGGGGGTGGGTAGCACTTCCTGCCTACTCTTTGACAACACACGCAGTGAAAACTATGATCACCTAGCTCACTCCGCAGCATGCGCAGGTCGTACACCATGGCAGTGTGTGCAGCAGATCCCACAGCGACCATGTGCTCGTTCCAAGGGTTGAAGCGTACACTGCACACGTTTGCTCCGGTATCCACAGCGGCTACAGGCCTCTGCTCCTTGGGGCTCCACACCTGTAGGAGGAGCAGGGCCGGCATACGCAGGGGTTATGCAATGCTCACTGTGATGCAGAATCAACAAGATGCACGGGTTATGCAGTGCTCACTGTGATACAGAATCAACGAGATGAACAAGCTAGATCTGCATGTAATTAAGACGTCTATTGCATGTCAGCGCTTTTTAAAATTAGCTTGTGTGTGCTAATGTGTACGTGTGTGTGTGTGTGTGTGTGCCTGATTACCGTTTTTACTCCACGGGATCTTTAAATGATAAGATGTATGTGTTTGCCTGATCACTCATTTCACTTCATGGTGTCTTTAAATGGCAAGAGGTAGTCAACATCCTGGTAACAAGTGAGACACCACTTGGAAGCAGGGACCATCAAAGGCCAACTAAACAAATGCTTTGCCCATGACAGTCACATTGCCAGTGCTCATGAGGTTGCGATGAAACAGTGCAAAGACATCATCACTCCCATCATTTGGCATTCCTCCTTGCTGCAGCTCCATCTGCTTGAAAGACATCCGGCATCGTCCACGCACTTGCCTGTAAAAGGACTGCAGTAAAAGGACTGCTGACTCTCAGCCTAATTTCATCCCAGCTCTTTTTCATCTTTCTATCGTAGCGATCACTGCAGATCTCAGGATCTCAAGCCTTTCAACAGGCGGTCGCCAGCACCGCTTGCCAGCAAGTGCTCCCCTCTTCCATGCGTTGGACATGCTAGGCTTGAAGACGCAGTCTTTAAGAACAAATAGCATTCCTTGACCTGCACGACATTAACAACTCACTAAAAATTTCCTATTCACATAATAGTCATCCCCTTGTTCGACAGTTGCTTATCATTGAAGCTTGCCAGCACGTGCCTGGCAACAAAAACTGATTCGCTGGAACCATTACGGTTTATTTCCCCTTGTGCCTACAACAGAGGTGATCATCACTGCCGCTCGCCAGCACGTGTCTGTCAACGAACACATATGCTCAATCGGTTTACAAAACACGCTTCTATTCAATTTCCTCATACCTTCAACAAGTGATCATCACTGCCGCTTGCCAGTAAATGGCTGCCTCCCCCGCCAGCAGCATCTGTGCCTGAAACACCAGGCGTGAAGTCCAAGGCCCAGATGCGTTTGTCATGCGCAGCCAAGCTGCCGACCAATTGGCGCGTGCTGGCATCCCACAAGTACATGCGGCCCTCGCAGTCCCTGTCAATTGAGGATGTTGTCAGGAATACGATTTGGCGTTGAGTGGCAACAGTATAAGGCGACGACGCTTGCTGGCATCCCATTGAGTGGCAACAGTATATACATTGAGTGGCAACAGTATAAGGCGATGACGCTTGCTGGCATCCCACAGGTACATGTGGCAGTAGTCCTTCATTCATATCAGAAGTTGTTAGAAATGTTTAAACTACTATGAAGACAAAAAAGGCAGACAGCAGACAAGTACCGGCGTCTTATGATTATAAATTTTGAATTTTCTTCTTCAAACCTGATCTCTGATGCATCCACCAATGTGTCGTTCTTAACCTTGCAAACAAGGGCCCGTGCCCCATAAACGACTTTGTCTCAATTTGCATGCACGCTGCAGCTAGGAGGGATTGCATGACTAAATGTCAAGCTGGCCAGCTTAATACAACACACACCAAAAAACACCGAGAAGCTGGTCACAAGGGGGTGCACCAGCCAAGAGTTGCACGCACCCTGCAGCTAAGAGGGACCGTTCATGATGGCTGAAGGTCACGCTGGCCAGCTTGGAGCGGCAACAAAACTCACGCACGGGCTCCAGGGAGTCAGGGGTGGTGCTCAGCACATCATCGTAGTCCCATAGGAACACACGCTGACCGGCACCTGGACACGGGCATAAGATGTTTTGTGGGGAATCAGCACATGGACGGGTGATTCGTACCAACTTGCACTAGTAGTGCAAACAGCACATGGAGGGACATTCTATGGTGCATGCAGCACATAGGACATGTTAATAATACAGCCAGTGTTTCTATTAAGGTTTTTGGGTGTGTAGCCATTTGGCTACACAGGGTGCTTTTGCTGAAAAAGAGTGTAGCCACTGAATATTTACCCCAAAAAAGTATGTGATATGAATGAAATAATGTATCTCAAAGTTTAATATAACTGTAATAAGTTTGTATATTCGTTGGACCCTTGCCCTTTGTCTCCCTCCCCCCCTAGTCTCTGCTCTGCGTCCTCGCTCTCATCACTAATTTCCATCAATTCTGGCTCCCGCCGCCGCTGCTGTGCATGAGCTGCTGTGCGCTGCTTCTTTGCTTCAAACCACTTTTGCACTGCTCGAAAGAAGAAAAAGTCCCTTAACGCCCACACGCGCTGGGTTGCAAGCACAAGGCATGCATTCAAGTGATCTGACAGCAAGCAGTTCCGCCTCTCATCTTTGATGAGGGCGAGCTTGCTGTAAAGCCGCTCCTCCTCCACTCTCTCTCGCTCAAAGCCAGGCACTTGCACTAATGCTTTGTTGGCCAAGGATAGCCACTCGCTAAGGCTGCATTTGAGCTCGACGCTATTGCTGACAGTGTGCCAAATGGACGCAGTGGGCTTGCCCACACGCTCTGCACCAGAGAACAAGCGGTGCACATAGCGGTGTCATACCGGGCCTGCTGCTTTTCCCAACTGACCAGCTGCGTCCCATGATCCTGCTTTTTGCTCTTGCGCACCTTCAGGCCCAGGTGCAAGTCAATTTTCTCCAGCATTTTTGTCCAGCATGATGAGCACTTCCTCCCTAGGACCTGCTTTTGAACTTGCCACGTGCATGGTAAGCACTTAACCGTACCCCCCTCCTGCTCTTCAAAGTACTGGCGATGGTCCTCAGGGACTCTGCTGCTGAGGGAGCCAATCACGCGTCCACACCGCCTGCGCTTACCCCCCTCTCCTGCTTCTGGTTATGCCTCTGGTGCTGCTTCCGGTTCTGCCAGTGCTGCTTGTGCTGGTGGAGGCGCTGCAGCAGGTGTTGCAGCTTGCTGTTGGAGCTGCTGGCATGGATGGGAGGGGCTTGGAGGGGTCAAGAGGGGTAGGAACTTGGGAGCTCTGGCCAGCTGTTGGGGGCCCCCTCGGCCCCCAGAGGGCTTGAAGTGCACTTTGACATTAAAACTTCAAAATTTTTGGTTACACTGGGTGGTCGACAGGACAATTTGGTATCGCCAACGGGCAACGTTTGGCTACACTGGGTGCTCAGCGACGCCTTGCCGGGCGTCGCTGTGTCTTACCCAAAATGGCCGAAATACGACACCTAAGAGACGTGTCGCGGTTAATCGAAACACTGATTACAGCGTGTATGCATGTTTGTATACATGTTTGATAATTTGCTTGTAAGTATGTTTGAGTGGCATATTTGATGTGAGTTGAGCCAGCCTGGCAACAGAGGCATAAGGGCAAACAACCACTAAGAGCACACGCCAACCAGCCCAAGCTGGCAGCAAGCTGGGTGTTTGCTTGATTAATCACTACCCGTCTCTGCTTCCTATCCAGCAACACGATAGATGTGTCCGCACACAAACAAAGGCTTATTGGTGGTGGTCGGCCAGATCTACGTGGTGGTTGGCCGAATTAGGCTTATCGGTGGTGGTTGGCCAGAATTGTACACAAGTTCATGACTATATGTGCGGACACTTCCCTGCTAAAAATACCGTATACACACCGTAAATAAGTATAAACATATGTATGTATGCTTTTAAGTGATCCTACTTGTCAGTGATAAACGGCCAGGCAAGTGTGTGCACAAGCGCTACAGCTCTTTCAGACTGCAAGCGAACAAATACGAGCTTCACCACACAAGCAATGCAGCTCTCCCCAAGGCTCAAATAAAGCTTGAAGACCCTCCACTGCTCTCTCTCTCTTTCTCTCTCTCTCTCTCTCTCTCTCTCTCTCTCTCTCTCTCTCTCTCTCTCTCTCTCAAACCCACAAGTGGCAAGTAGCTCCTCCTCCATTTCAAACTCCATGTCCAGAATAGCTGTACTTGGCTGAGGATACGATGCCACGCCCAGAGCTCTAGCATACCCAGATCGCAACCAGCCGCCACAGGCCGCGTACGGCACCTCTGCTTGTACAGCCACACGACTGTGCTGGGTGACAGTGCTGAGTACCTACAAATGTGTATGCATGTTGTTGTGAGGTAGCTGAACTATGCGTGAATCAAACACCATACACGGCACCTAAGTATGGTTCAGCGATTTTGCTGCATGACGCTGCTGAGCTCCTGCAAACGGGCGTGTGTAAATTGATGTGAGGTGGTTAATTTACATGTGACCGGTCGCGTGCAGCATCTCTGTTTGTATTATTAAGCAATTGTGCTGCACGACGGTGTTGCGACCCTGCCAGCCAGGGTAGGGTCTTTAGTGTGGAAAGCGGTTACTGTGATTGAAGTGTTTGTGTGTGTGTGAGTGTGTGTGTGTGTGTGTGTGTGTGTGTGGACTATGCTGATTGAGAAGTTGCACAACTGTCCTGTGTGTGACGCTGTTGAGCACCAACAAGGATGGGCTTAGACAATTGTTGCCTTTTGTTAACATCATACACAACGTAAGTAGTATACATCTCATCCATCGTGTTGAACGCCCTGGAAATCGTATTACCATACGGTACTTATATCACAGCGTACCGCGAATGTTTTTCACCCCCTCGCAAAGTGTTGCACCCAGTGCCGCATTAGTGCCAGACTGTCACACCAAACATGGTAGGGCATCATTACCACGTAACGGGGGCAGCTAAAATAACTAAGTTACAAGGGCCTCGCGAAGCTTGCATTAGGGTTGATTTAATTAATTTTAAGCATGAACAGACAGGCCAGGAAAGCCTTTAAAGCCGCCCATCACGGGGACAGACAGCTTGGAGGCTGGCCCTCTCCTGGGGAGGAAGGACACCAAGAGGAAGGACGCCTGTAATCCCTTCACATGCGCATCACGCACACGTACCCGCATGCACACACGTACGCACACACACACACACGTACGCGCACACACACACGTACGCGCGCACACACACGCACAAGTACATAATGCACACATACACGCACGTACACAACCACATACACATACGCATGCACGAACACAACACACGCACACACGTACACGCATATACTCACATACGCGCATGCACGCACACATGCGCACGTATGCAAACATACGTGCACTCACACGTACCCGCATGCACAAACACACGTACACGCACGCACACACGTACATACACACGTACGCATACACAAATATGCACGCACACACACACTCTCACACATACACATATGCAAACAAACACGCACGTACGCGCACGCACGCAGACGTACGCGTGCACATGCGCGTGCATATGCAGTGTAGGTGCAGCTCAGTGGGCCAGAAGGCCCTCGCATGGGCTTGCATTGTGTTTATTAATTAAGCAGGGTTGATCAGTTCGTGTTTTTGGGAGCAAGGGTTTGATAAAGTTCGTGAAATTTCTAGAACTTTCAAACTGTTTGAAGGGCTTGATGGGCAATTTTGGGCTCCTCCCTTCACCTTCAAAGCTTTACAAATAGTTGTGTGTGTATTATAATAATTATAGGGGAAAAGGGGCCAGAATGGGGCCATGTCATTATTGTAGAGCAGAAAAAGGAGAACCTTAAGGTGCAGTGCAAGTGCCGCGTTGTATAAATCCTTAGCAGTTCAGAACGGTGTGTGACAAGTTCGGCCGTACGACAAAGGAAACTTCCTGGCCTGATACAGATTACAGATCATATGTTACATATAAATGATTGAACATGTTACTTTTACTGCAAGGAACTAATGGGACTGAACTGGGAGGGGCCGCTGTCCCTTGCAATTTTGACAGACGCATGCTGTAATGTTTGACAAACTCTTGGAAGTTCGTCAAACTTTGACCGAACTCCGAACGGCACTTTTCAAACTCGTTAAAATGCGTGAAAGTTCGCGTATCCACACTTTTGGCCGAACCTCGAACTGAAACCCTGTAATTAAGTGTTGCCCCCCTTGCATTGCTCGCATTGGGCTTTACTAAAAAACTTCGCATCTGTTACGGTACGGTACGGTACCCACCCCTGGTTTTTGTTTGTCTGGGTAAACAGCTGCAGATAAGAGGAGTCTATGCAGTGCACGTTTTATTAAAATGCCCTCCCTTTCCTTTCTTTCCTCTCTCTCCCACCAAATTGCCTAGAAAATATTCATACACACTATAGCTTGCAGCTGAAGCCCTAGGTCACACAAACACACACACACACGCCTACCTGGCTGAACTGCTGCAGATTAGAGGAAGAGTCTGTACGGTGATAGGCCACCGGGGTTCCTTCCCGTTCCCCTGCCATACCGCCTTCAGCAGCAGAGCTTGAGGGCTGAGTTGTCTCAACCCCTCCTGCAAGCGTTCACATATGTTGTGCCCACATTCTAAGTGGGGTCGGCCAGAACCATATATTTATACCTATATACGGTGTACATACGGTATTTTAGCAGGGAAATCACAATACATACGGTCACATACGGTGCGTATATACGGTTCTGGCCAACCCTAGTTCTAAGCCAACCACATGTCATGCAATGCCAATTATGCATCGGGCCTCATGCATCATGCATGCAGCATCTGTACATGAGGGCTGAGATGCGTCAACCCCTCCTGCATGCATACTAGTCTGTGCGTCTGATGTTTGCTACACATGACACTGCAGCACTCGATCATAATGCGGATATGATGCACTTTTGTGTGCAGCGCTGATGTGCGTAAAACATTATGTAACCACACTATCATTTGCACACACAAACACACTCTTTCTCTTCCTCTCTCTCTCTCTCTCTCTCTCTCTCTCTCTCTCTCTCTCTCTCTCTCTCTCTCTCTCTCTCTCTTTCTCTCTCTTTATACATACATCATATATGTGTGAGCATGCATGTGTGTGTAAACGTATGAGAGAACAACATGAGAGCGTGATGTGTGTTTGATGCAATAAAAAGTCTCTTTGTGCCTTGTACTCCAAAAACAAATTTGAGGTATGCGCTCACGCACATTTAACCAACCAAACCCTATACACACCCTGTCACATCTCATTGTGTGACTGCGCACAAATCCCTGTGCATGCTCCAACTTTCACACAGGGACTTGATACAGGATGCAAGTGAGGGTGTGCTAACTGCACATTGATGGGTGGAGCACACGGACGTGGCTGCGCCTATGATATATATTCTCATCATTCCTTAAAGATTTGTCTGCCTCAGTTGCCGACAATGGCAAAAATAACAGGCCAAGCTTTGTAGAAAAAAATATGCAGGCGATGGCACCACTTGAAAATGAAGATACTTACTTACAGGTAACAGGGTACGGTTACAAACATACAGGGAGGGTGATGTCACTTATATACAGGGCACTATCAAGCAACCTTCAACACAGGGGGAAACAGGTATGCGGACCCGTGCTGAAGCCAAGGGTGACTCCCTCAACCTTTAAAAAAGGGTACACACGCATTCACAAACACAAGCGTATGCACACACATTTGTACTCACCCATACACATGCATGCACGAAAACACGAACGATACAGAAACATCATTTATATGCGTCGACACAACACAACGCAAACAGACCTGTGCTTGAACTAAGGGCCTTGACTCTATGGTGGAGAGGCGGGTTGTCATGGTTGCTTGGACCTTGGGGCTGCGGGCACACACTTGCCGCCTGAAGAGAAGACACACGTGTGTGAGTATGCAGTTCCTTGCTTAAATGCTGTGTCTAAATTGCTGCAGCTTCTGTTGGGTGTCTTATCAACAGACTCAGCTGGAAGGACGTATTCGCATGTAGTGTGTGTGTGCAGTGGACAATTGCATATGCATGTGTGGATGCACAGACACACATGTTTGTGCTCGTATTGATAGGTGTTTGTCAATGTGTGTGTTTGTGAGCGTGCTTGTGTGTGAATAAGTGCAACAACTCAGAGCACGTGAGCACACTCTTGGTAATCACCTCGGTAATGAGCAGCGGTAATGAGCAGCAAGCTGTATGAAAAGCAGCAATAGCATAACATTAAAACACCTACGCAGGCAGTAAGAACCATTCCCCTCATCTCAACATCTCACCTGCAATTGATGATGGCCTGTGATGCCATGGTGCTTGACACCCATCCCTTGATCAGGATGTGCGTTGTGCTCTCTGGCAGGCACTTCTAGTTGTGCTGATGCTGATGCCGGTGTGGGCATGGTTGAAGCGTGAGGCTGCTGCTGGGGTGGCTGTGGTTCTAGGTGGTGGGGCTGCTGCTGCGGCTGCTGCTGCTGCTGCAAATTCTGCAGGATTTTAAAAGAATAGAGAGAGCAGTTCTTCCCTAGACTGACGCTGGAGCGATTGTTGTGTGAAAGAAAAGCTGACTACTCTTACATGGAAAAGAAGCAAGCATTGACAAATGAAATCCCCACATTAGGTCAAGGAAAGCATCACATACGCACCAAGCACCATTTCACCGGTTTCAAGGCACTTGTATTTAACTCTTATAATCGTCCTTCCCCTTCTGCTGCAGTTTGGCAGGTGCTACACCGCAGAATCATAAGTACGCTCATATTCACAAGGCACCACGAGATAGGGAGGAACTTTATATGACGGCAGAGGCAGCCTGACATGGTTGCAGGTGAGAAGACTGCGGTGCATAAGCATTAGAGATCCATATGTAATATAAATGGTATATGTATGGAAAATACAGCAGGGAAATGACCATACATTTATTCATAAATAGGGTTGGCCATAACCGTGCATATACGGTGTGTATACAGTGTATATACGCGGTTTTGGGCAGGGAAACCACCAAATATACGGTCATATACGGTGTATATATACAGTTCTGACCAACACTAATACATATAAACGGTGTATGTATGAAAGTTTCAGCAGGAACGTGGCCATACATTTGTTCATTAAGGTGCGTATACATTTCTGGCCAACTTCATAATTTATAAGCATCAAAACACCTCCCCAACATGAGCGATAGGAACGCGCGCTTGCAACCTGGCTGGTGTCGTAAGAGTGTCCTGCACCTTCAAGGTCAAGCATACACGCTGCAACACAAATACACCAAGCACCAGTGCTTGCAGCAAAGACAGTGGGTATGAGCACTTTAGCTTCAAAAAAGAAGTGGCTCTACCCACAATGACAAGCATTAGCGCAGAAGCGTGAAGTGGCTCTCACTACATGACAAGCACGAGCGTGAAGTGGCTCTCAGGAGCATGAGGTGGCTCTCACCACAATGACAAGCACGAGCGCAGGAGCGTGAAGACTGCGTCGTAAGCAAGTGCTCCATCATAAACAAATAGCCAAATGCAGCATGAATGGCGCCAGAAAACGTGAATGGCACCCAAAAAACGCTTACCTGCTGCTCTTGTGTGGCAGGGGCACGCAGGCTCAAATAACAACTCTGCAACTGCTCAAACTGGTTCATGATACGCCGCTTCTTTACTGCGCGCAGCTCGAACAGCTCGTCTGTTGGTGTGGCAGGGCCTGTGGCAGCAGGTGTAGGTGTGGAAGTAGGTGCTGGTGCAGGTGTTGGTGTGGAGGTAGGTGATGGTGCAGGCGTTGGTGTGTGGAGGTAGGTGCTGGTGCAGGTGTCGGTGTGTGAAGGTAGGTGCTGGTGCAGGTGTCGGTGTGTGGAGGTAGGTGCTGGTGCAGGTTAAGTAGGTGATGGTGCAAGTGTTGGTGTGTGGAGGTAGGTGATGGTGCAGGTGTTAATGTGTGGAGGTAGGTGATGGTGCAGGTTAAGTAGGTGCTGGTGCAGGTGTTGGTGTGAGAGTTATCCAGCAGATGCTGGTATGCCAGCAGATGCTGGTGTGGCAGTGGGAGCCGAAGAGGCAGCAGTGGTGCAGCAGCGAATGCCAGACATGCCTGATATCTTTTGCTGTACTAGTGCTGCTGGGTTAATAGGCGTGGGTACGGTAGCAGGGGGCAGCGGAAATGTAGGCCCAGCAAAAGCAGGGGCGACATGCTTTTGTTCACCTTCCTACGCTTCGTGCTGTCGCTTTGACACCAATTAATCCAAATCCGACCCTGTCTTCGCATACTTATTTTGCTACACTTCTAAAATGCACAGACTCAAAAAGTACAAATTTGCAGTATAAATTTTTAAGCCTGAAAGTGAGGCTTATTCCGTGTTTAAGCAAAAACCTAGGGAGGAAGGCATGCACAGGAGGGTAAAAACTGTGAAAACACAGGAAAAACTTACAAATAAAAAACCTAGCTTTTGCAATATCTATGATTACCTGCGTTTACAGAGTGTAGACTGAACTGTTTTAGATGGGGTACCTATCTCGCTTCTTGCCTACTTGCCTATTTGAACTGTTTTAATTGCAGTATCTATCTCGCTTCTTACCTGCCCCCCCTTCCTGTAGGCTGTGGTGCGAGCTTCCAGCGTTCCCTGCGGCCTCTTCCTCCATTGACCTCAGATCCTTTGTGTGCACAGTGCGTGCATGGATGGGTGTGGGTGCGAGCGTGTGTGCGTGGGTTTGTGGATTGTGAGCATACAAAAACACCTCCTTGCTTTTAAGCTTGATTCCAGTGGTTTCCGCGTGTGTATGCACGTGCGTGTTTGGTTTTGTTAAAGTGTGTGCAGCCATCTGTACACGTAGGCCTGGCTTGTGCAAGCTATAAACGCACGCATTGAGAATGTGTGCATGTGTGTACGTACCCGAGCCAGCATAGCAATGTCCATGGCTGAAGAAGGAATTGCATACGCAGGGGCGGGCGGTACAGGGGGGACTGTGATCTGAGGGACGGATGATGCAGAAGCAAGCAGCGTGCTCACACCAGCCCCACTAACACCTGCATGATGAGATGCTGGGGGTGGGGGGGGGAAGGTGCCTGCTTCTGGCACCACAGCTGAAGCTTGTGCCTGTGCTGGCAGTGCTGGTTGCTGCAACAGTGGCGGTAATCCTGCGGCTATTCCTGCTGATGATGGTGGTGGAGGCAGAGGTGCAGTCGATTTTGGGTGTGAGGGTCGGTCAGGAGCTTTAAGTGGTGTGCCGGTGCTGACGCCGTATGTGCTGCCCTCCTGTTTAATGTACATGTGCTTTGCTGCTGCTACTGGCTGAGCTGCTGCTTGTGGCCGTGCTGCTGCTGGCTGTGCTGCTGCTGGCCGTGCTGCTGCTGTTGGCTGCGCTACGGCTGTTGGCTGTGCTGCTGCTGTTGGCTTTGGTGGTGCTGCTGCTCCAGGCACTGTTGCTGAAGTTGCACCCAACACCGGTAACCCTGGGATTGTGTTGAGTGGTTGGGTATGAGGGGCGGCAGCATTATTCCAGCTGCTGCTGTGTGGCAGTCCACCCCTTGCACCAAGCCCCTCACACACACCCTGACTCACGTTTGGGGTGTCCGTGGGGGGGGCCCTGAGTACGCCTCCTGTGTAGGCAGATGGACTTGCACAGTCTGTGTAGGGGGGGAAATTAGTGCGTGACATCAAGTGCGCTTTGTGCGTGGCATCAGGTGCGTTGTGGCTATTGCATGGTGTCAAGTGCGTTGTAGCTAATGAATGGCGTCAAGTGCGTTGCGGCTAACGAATGGCGTCGAGTGCGCTGTAGCTATTGCATGACATTAGGTGCGCTGTGGCTATTGCATGCGTCAAGTGCGTTGTGGCTAATGAATGGCGTCGAGTGCGCTGTGACTTTTGCATGGCACCAGGTGCGCTGTGGCTAATGCATGAGGGCCAGGTGTCTGCAGCAGAAATCTGCAGCTGGTATCTTTGCCTTGGTGCTTCTTCTTGCATCTGAGTGATTGAGCACTGATACAAGGACGTACACGAAACATGCTAGTATCAGCACGTAAACAAACCCAAACAAGCACATGCACAGCAGCAAACACACTTGTACCTGTCATCCCTCCTGCTGCCTCCCCCTCCTGCTTCACGCTCACAGGCCCAGCAACCCCCGCCCCATGCGCAGCAGCAGCTGCAGGGTTGCCTTGAGCAAGGCCTAGGCAAGGGCTGCTCTGTTGCAGCTGTGGCTGCTGTGGCTGCTGCTGCTCTAGGTGCATAGGAGGGAAGTAGTGCTGCTGCTGAGGGTGATGCAGAGACCCCTGTATACCTTCCTCCTGCTGTACTTGATGTCCTGCAGCCGGCCTGGTGTTACAATAGTTGTGCTGCTGCTGCTGCTGCTGCTGCTGCTGCTGCGTGTCCAGACGGTGTTGCCGGCCCTTGCTGGTCACGCTGTTCAGGTCGCGCTCAAGCACGCCCAGCTGGCTGCGCAACACCGCTAACTCCTTTTCCTTGTGCTGCCTGCTTGGATAAGCAGCAAGGTGTGGCAAAAGAGTGCAGGGGCGTACGTATGTGTGTGTATGTGTGTGTACAAGTGTAGTAGCAGCCCCTGGGAAGGAGAAGCGGCATCCTGTTCGTCGCTACTCTCATACATGTTAATACACCCGAATGAATAGCAAGTAAGCGTAAAGTGCAGAATCGCAGCTCTTGATACACGATACTCCGTTCTGCTAAAATAAGTTATACACGTGAATTACCCCAAACAGAATGGCTTTACACAAAACTTCTGCTCGGCGCGTTAAATGTCTGTGTGTGAGACACATACCCACCCATTCACACTCTCCCTCAGAAGAGCATGCAAGTGAAGTAAGCAGTCCCTCTTTCTTCACAAACAGACTGACTCACTGTGCGTCTGAAGTATCTCCACACCCTCTACCCACACTTTTTACAATAATTAGGCGTAGCTTAGGCCGCGATTGCAAATGTGTGCTGTACATGACTGATTATTTGCCTGCCAAACATGTTGTGCGTACCCCGTATAGTTATGTTTTTGGCCTATTTTGCTTACATCCCCTTACGCCACGCATACAGATTGACACACAAGAAGCACACACACGCAAGCAGAAACACACACACACACAACACACACTCACTTGGCCTCCCTGAGGAACAGCAACAAGAGCTGCAGGCTACTGCTGGCCTCATGACGAGCAAGCTGATCACGTTTGCCCTTCAGCAGCCCAATGACTTCATCCAGATCCGTTATGTGCAGCTTCTTGTCCGTACCAACGAGCGCCTAGTATTAAAGGAGGGGGAGAATGGGGGATGGCAGTTACATTAAAGCACAAAAGCAGGGCTCATTAAGAACACACCGTGTACCGTTTCTGATGGTGTGTTTGGAGCATTTCCTGCTTTGAGTCCCGCACATACACCGTACTTATGTTTAGACCAACCACATCACGTACCATACCTTTCTAAGCATTTGTCTGGATTGTATGTCAAAAAGTTAGGTTACATTCACTGGTTCAAATGCTCCTTCATTCTAGCATTGGGATGAGCATCGGTCAGGCATGGCACAAGAGTGCATAACATCAATTGCGTGGACATCAATGAGGTATGCTAAACTACGTGTGTACGTGTGAAAGGATATGCTTTCGCAGGCTTGGTGCTGGTTTTCTGGAAAGCAGAGATCACAGTCTGAATTCAGGAGAGGAGGACAAAGGATTGCCACTGGACTTGCAGCTAGCTAAAAGTTCAATTTCAGGGTTGGCCAAAGCCAATAATCAATTTAGGCGTGCTTGCGAGTAAACCCATACAGGCCATACTGGATGGTGTGCAGTCCTTATAACAGGACTTGTATGTGTACACAGAGGGTGGGAACTAAACTTGAAAGGTCCAGCACGCGTAGCACATTATGGCTGCATACCTGCTGCACCAAATCTGCGAGCGAGGAGGAGTTTTCGGCTGCATGAGTGGCGGCCGCCTTGACAAGAACTTTGCTGAGCAAAAAGTTGGGGTAAATGTGGTCTGTCGTCAAGTAGTTGCCACATGAGGGGCAGTTGCGGCGGTGCTTGAGGTGTGTGGTGATGCATTGGTAGCAGAAGGTGTGGCCACAGGTGGTCACAAACGCGTCGTGAATGGTGTCAACACATATGGGGCACTGTGGAGGGGTAAGTGTGTGAGTGTGAGTGTGTGTGTGTGTGTGTTGAGCGTGTGTGTGTGTGTGTGTGCGTGTGTGTGCGTGTGTGTGTGTCTGTGTGTGTATGTGTGTGTGTGTGTGTGTGTGTGTGTGTGTGTGTGTGTGAGTGTGCGTGACGGTGTGTGCCAGTGTGCCAGTGTGCGCATGTGTGTGTGTGTGTGTGTGTGTGTGTGTGTGTGTGTGTATGTGTGTGTGTGTTGTGTGTGCGCGAATGTATGCATGAGCCACGGGTGTGTGTATGCTTCGTGTGTGCACCTGCAAGTCATCGGGTGTGAGGCCCACAGGCAAACTGTTTGCGTTCGGTGGTTCTCCATACAGCTGGTCAAGTTCTGAACCTGCTCCCCCTCCAGCAGATGTGGGGCGCAGGTCTCCAGAGTGGGATGAGAGCTCCATGGCTCAGAGACTCAATTGAAGGTTGAAAATGTGCATCTTGGAACCCCGTATAAAATTTATAAAATTTCTTGGCCAACTGTTCTATTGAATTTGCAGGGCGATGACCCTAGATACTGCACCTCAGCTCTTTATTCTTTTTTTGTTTGAAAGAGTATTTTACACTGATTCATTTGAAAGTCCATTAACCACCCCGACTGCTGCAATGGGCAAGCTGAGAGTGGCAGCTGGCCTCGGCATGCAAGTGACCGTCCTTCAAGCCTTGGATTACTCAGTATGATCCTTTGCCTCCAGTTGATGGCATTGAGCCTGCTCCTGTTCAAATTTCCCAAGAGGACCTCACTGCTGCAAGCGACCGATTCAGATTCCAGCGTTATAAACAGGTAATGCACATGTACACACACGTGCACGCACACACACACACACACACACACACACACACACACACACACAACACACACACACGCGAGCGCACACACACACACACACATACACACACATGAACACTCACACACACACACACACACACACACACACACACGCACGCACACACGCACACGCACACACAC
>Ga0307945_1002280_pt1:5000-15472 | contig 15472 bp, 14 predicted proteins | sample OrgLakmetagen228_FD_201818 | JGI IMG/M metagenome (GOLD analysis project Ga0307945, IMG submission 201818) | Saline water microbial communities from Organic Lake, Antarctica - #228 | ecosystem: Environmental > Aquatic > Non-marine Saline and Alkaline > Saline | place: Antarctica...
AGAGACGGGCATGATGGGAATCGTGGCACCAGCAGTGGCGGCAGCACCAGCAGCACTAGCAATAGCAGCAGCAGTGAGAAAAGGGGTTTCTCCTCAGCTCTCGAGCTCAGCCGAGGGGGAGAAGGTTACTTAGCAGGTGGGTGCTGCGTGCGGGCCTCTGTGCTGCTCAGCTTCACTCAACAAGTGACAGTGTGACTCACATTGGGTGTGCTCACCCACATACCCTGGCTGCAGTGGGGGAGCTGTCAAAGCGTGGAAAAGGCAGACACACGACTACGACCGTGACGCTGATACGGGTGGGTGTGGCGTGGGTTTGGTTCCGTGTGCAACTTGAATTTAATAGTAGGTGGCTTGCCTCGTCTTCTCCCAAGCATGAGGTCATTGGCCATCCAGGCTGCAAGCGATCTGGCTGGATAACATAAAAATGCCTGAAAAAAGGGTGGTTCATGACCTTCCTTGAATCCTTCCAGCCCTTTCATAGTGCAACAGGGCAGCATACTATGTTCACCATGCATAACATCACATTCAGTTTGGGTGCCTGCACGATTCCTTTACAAACAGATCCGCGGTGGCTTAGGGGGGCGGCTTGTTGACACTCCGGGCTTTTCCCAGCCCTCGCTTGACGCTGTCGCATCCCCTGACCTGGCTGCACACTTCCCAGAGATGAATGATCTACTCAAGGCAGATGGGCCGTGCCGCTTTCGGTGAGGCTGTATTGCACTGTTGCAATAAGCTTGTGCTAGCCTGACTAGCTGCCCACAGGTGGCCAGAGCGTGCCTTCATTGCATGATGAGCATGCCGAGAATGACCAGGGATGGTGATGATGAAGTAGGAAACTCGGCACACCAGCTCTGTTATAATTATGTCTTGATGTGGTAAATAGCATCGCCTGGGTACTTGCATGACCTTCAAGACTGCTTTTGCGTACTTTATTTTTATCCCTACCTACTTTTTTTATCGGTAAGTGGCATTTCAATTGACAGGTATTTTGCACAAGCTTATGTCCTTTAAAATGTGTGTGTATGCGTGTGCGTGTGTTTGAGTCTGTGCGTGTACTTGCGTGCGTGTATGTATGTGCGTGTGTGGATGAGGATGTGTGTGTGCCACGGCCTCTTTCAACAAAGACCATGCAATCTGGTGTAAATCGATGCCTGACTTGTCCCCTCGCCAACACCCACCATTGCAGAGATTGCATGCACGTGGATGAGCCAGGCTGTGTTATCTTGGGTTCACCCAGTGAGGAGCCCTCAACTTCCAACACGGCTGAGCCGTCTGCAGCTCAGCCTCATCCTGCTGATCTCAGCACTCAAACAGGTGCCCTTGACGCTTGTGTCCAGCACGGGCAAGGCAGATTAGACGGCACTGGTGCTCAGGGCACTGCGGGACGGAGTAGCAGTCAGGTGGTGGATCGGGATGACCGTGAGGCGCTGCCGAGCAGTAACAGTAGCAATAGCAATAGTAGCAGTAGTGATGGTAGCGGTAGTAGTAGCAGTAGCGGTAGCAACCAAGAAGACGCAGCTACTCTAAGCATCTACAGCGAGCTGGTGCCACCCAGCATTGCAAAGCTCATTGAGCGAGAGGGGGGCGTCGAGGAGTGGCTGGTTGAGATGCAGGTGAGGGAATCTGGACAAGTTTTTGATTGCTGCATATTCGGGCCAGTGTGGGTTTATGCAAGAGTCGTCTATGGGAACTCAAGACCTCTAAATATCCTCGAACTTTGCAACATGATTTATCATATGGCGACGGGTGTGCCGAAATGCTAAAACGTGCTCTACCACAACTGCATGCTTCACTCCCAGCCTGGATTTCAAGGTGCAGCTTGTATGCACCAATGCGCTCTTATCTAATTCAAACCTGCAAAAGTCCAGGGGAGGGTGCCTCTGACGCACTGTCCGACCGTGCTGGGGCTTACGAGGGGTTGCAAAAGGAAATTAGGCGTGAGGGAACCCCCTGTTCACCCTAAATGTGCGCAATCACACGCAAACACTGCTAAGGAATAAGAGTACAAGATAGGACGTCACGTATTCGTTTTGAACGAAGTTATATCAAGGAAGCGACTTACGAAGCGACATGTCCCCCCTGACCTACGTTGATGTTTTATATTATTTGCTTTTGTAGTTGGGAAATGGCTAATGTGGCCATCTACGTAGCCTACTCCCTTATCAACACTGCCAGTAATGTTAAGCTGTCCTTTTTTTCTTGATCATCAAGCAGTAATTTGATCCTGAATCCTACACCCCACTGTCACGTATAGTATAAATTAAAATCTAGTACCCGCAAACAATCACACAAGCTTCACAATCAGCACATTCTGCTTGTTGCCAACTGCCTGCAGTCTATTAGTGGGATGGGTGGGGGTTTGCAACCCGTTAATCTCCCGCCACTTCCAGCTCGCGTGGCCAGGCACCCAATCTACCTCAGGTTCCTCACTGAAATCAAGGTGTGTGTACAAAGCCATTTATGTTTTATCTCATATCTCATGTAAATACAGACTTTCTTGCTAAGAGCTAGGGTACGCAACAAATAATTGCTGCCAAACAGGTACGAGGTGTAGTCATGTTTCGTTGGATATGATTGAAAATTTTTGCGCACGCGTTATGCTTTTTAATTTTTAACAGTGTGGCATACGTTGAGGACTCTGTGCTGGCTTTTATTGATTGGTTGGTGCGCAGGAGCGTGAAGAAACCGATGTCAAGTCACTACAGGCAGGCAAGCGAGAGCGAGAGGGCCGATCTAAGGTGTGACAAGGAACATGCTGAAACACGTGCGTCTCGTATGTATGTGCTCTGACAAAGCTTTATGCAGCATTTTGCTGTCTGTTTGCCTGTTGATATTACAAATATGCTTCTACCCCCCATCATTTCGTGAATTTCAGGTCAAGGCTGGGCATGGCGGACAACAAAGAACGGAAGCTAAATTGCAGAGGCATAAGCACCGCCGAGTCTCTCGTTCACGAACCAAGCAGAATGTTATGGGTGCTTGGGACGAGTGATGTCATTCTACCTGTCACTCCTGTTTTTTATCATGCACCGGCTGAGAAGTCTTTTCTCTTTCAGAAAAAGCAAGTTGCCCCACTGATGATGTGTAAAGACCTGCTATATTTACCAGAGCGTAGAACACGCTGTCTGTTTTAATTCAACACCCTACTCTTCTTCAAGGCCAAACGATGGGCTAAAAAGACTTGGGAAGGTAATAACTCTGTCTCTGATTTCTCAGTGCTGGTCATGATTAGGTAAAAAAGAAAAGAAAATACTACGCAGGCAGTGAAAACCGTTCCCCACATGATTTAAGGAAAAGGAGCCACTTTGGTATTAAGTACCTTAAAGCTCCTCCACCGTGAAAAGGAAAGGAAAAATCAATGGGGATCAAGAGGGTTACAGGCTTGGCCTGAGCGAAACCGGCTCCTGGTGAGAGTTGATAACATTACTGGAAAGGGCACATCTGGTATGGACAAGTTTAGCAGCAAAGTTCACAGAGTGCACATGAAGCTTGGAGGCAAGCTTCTTAACTCTTTGAGAATTAAGACCCAGTTCCTTAAAAGGCTTCAGAGTGTGAGTATTGTAGACGGTGCCACCCACACCCAAAAGGTTGGTGTGGAGAGTAATGGAGGCTCTTTGGAGAATGTGTTGCAGAAATCTATGTGCTGTTCTTTTGCGGCGTTGTAGCTGGTTCTGAAGTCTGGTGTCCTCACAATACTTGATCTCGACGAGGTGGATGTCACGCCGAGTTTTGCTGAGGTCTTTAGGTCGGTGCTGTCTGGGTTGGTGGCTCTACTGGTGGCTGGCGGTGCTGCTGGGATGCTCCCAGTCTCCCTCAATTGCCCCCTGTTACTCCGAAGAACCCACCCCCCTACATTAGTTTGTTGTTTTTGTGTTTTTGCAGCGATGGGAGTAACCAGCAAAATAGGTAGTAGTAGTAATCAACAATTGTGCAATCTGTCTTTCCCTCTGCATTGATTTCTTTTTAGTTACAGATGCCAGAAACACAATTGATAAGCGGAAAAATCTTAAAAAGGCATATTGAACAGGTCATTGCTTGTTGTCTCTAATCAAGAGGTACACCAAACTGAAAAGCAGAGCCTAGAACGCGGTATCGTCTAAATTACAACTAGAAAGCGTTCATCAAGTGAGTAAGCCTTTAGATTTGCGGCACCTTTTTAGGGTTAAGCAATTCCACTTCCGCTTGCCTCCCTATCTTTGATGAAGACAGCATGCAGTCTAATGACCAACAACATGAAAAGGTCACTCTCATTGAAAACCAACCGAAGTCCTTAAATGACCTGACTGACTACCCTTGACACTCGCATCAAAGGCCAAATACAGTCCTCACGTGACCTGGCTTGCCCTTAAGCAGCGCCCTTCAAATAGCTGAGATGTTAGTGCTTTTTCTCCTCAGCAGTTGCCATTTCGTAAACCTTGAATAGCACAAAAGCACCAAATCCAAATCTGATTCCAGGAAACAGGTTGCGCTTGTCCACCTGATTGAGGTATGTACATTTGGCAAGGCATACATATGTGTATGTTTGTGTGTGTCACTTTCCCCTTCCGCAAACAAGGAAAATAGAGTAGGGACAAGGAGGGTAGCAAGCCAAGCCTGGTAGGCTCTTGACGCGGGTGTATTTCTAAGTGTAGGGTGTTAGTATCTAGTACAGTGTATCTGCGTTTCAGTCGGCAGGGTTTACACGTAGAGCTGACCCCAATTTCTGTTTCTAGGCTATCTCAGAACCAAGACCCAGCTCCTTCAGAATCTTAAGGATGGGGCTATTTAAATCGATTTGAAAGCATAGTTATGCCCTATTTAAGACACTTCTGCGTGAGCACTCTGTCTTAGGTAATAAGTAAGCAAGGGAAATAATGGTGTATCACATGTGCTCATGCGCTCGCACACACGCACGCACACACACATACACACATATGCACGCATACACAATTGTGTACACACACTCACTTTCATACATACACTCATGCACGCACGGGCAAACACACACACGTGCACATACAAACATATATGCACATACGCACGCATACACAATTGTGTACACACAAGGACGCGCACACACATATACACATGTACGGACGCGCGTACACACACTCACATTCACACATGCAAGCATGCACGCACGGGCAAACACACACACGTGCACACACACACACACACACACACACACTCACACAGTCTCACAGACCAAGTCACATAGACATGCACACGCACACGCACTAGCACACACAGTGTCACACAGACACGCATACGCACACACAACACACACGCAAACGCACACGCACAACACCCCAGCTGGCTGCACACCACCCCAGCTGTCTATGACTTACCTTGAGCAGCGGATGGTGGCGCCAGGCTTCGTACTTGTCCCAGCGAAAACCAACTGGCCGCACCTCCTGTACCATCATTGTCAGTAGGTGCAACGTGAATGAATGCAAAGGATTGCACTGCTGTGTGCAGACACCTAACAGTGCCAAATGGCTACAAATGCACTGAGTAGAGGGCAGGCCCTGAATCAATGCAGAATGAGAGCAGCGCTCAAAAGCAGTTGTCAGTGACTGGTTGCACACTTGGCCAAGCATTGCCAGGCAGGGGGAATGGGTCCTGGTTCAGGGGGGACCAGGACTGCACAGGCACCAAGGCACTGATTTTTCCTTCTGGACTGTGCACTTACCGTGTCTCCTGCCATTGCCTGCAACCAATTAGGTTATATAATTAATAAGCAGAGCTGGTTTTTGAGCGCACACTAGATTTAGCAGCTCTCCCCCTGGATAAATCCCTTTCTGAAATTATTTTTGGCAAAAAGTAGTAGTCAGGATGGCGTCCGCCGCAGCGCAAGCGCAGAAAGAGGCTGACATTGCCATGCTCCTGGCTGCCCAGGTGTGCGCGAGGGGCAGAGTGTCGCTCCAGATTTTTCTGGATTTCCTATAGTGCCCTGGCGATTGGTGGCTGCTCAGCGGAGAGGCAGCAGCAGCCGCAGCTGAAAAATTCCAGCAGTGGTGCCTTTCCACATGCAGCACCAACTGGAAAGTGCTGCTCATGCCTCTATCTAACAACCTCCTCCACACCTATGCGTGCCTTGCAGTGCCACCTGGGCACCAAGAACTGCACCCACCAGGTGCGCATAACACGCTTGCATGGGTCCAGGCACGCACGCACGGGCAGGACAGAGCTGCACATACGCACGTAGCTGTTGCAGCAGTACATGCCTGGAGAAAGCAGAGCATGTGGTATGGCAGAGGAAATTGAAGTGAAGGAGAGGACTTGCAACTGACGTTTGTTCTCGTCCATCACTCAGATGGAGCGCTACGTGTACCGTCGCCGCGCGGATGGCATCTTTGTCATCAACCTGGAGAAGACGTACGAGAAGCTGCAGATGGCAGCTCGCGTCATCGTGGCCGTGGAGAACCCCCAGGACGTCATGGTGCAGTCCGCCAGGCCCTACGGACAGCGCGCCGTGTTCAAGTTCGCGCAGTACTTGAACTGCAAGTACTCTGCCGGGCGCCACACCCCCGGGACATTCACCAACCAGAGCCAGAAGAACTTTGAGGAACCCCGCCTGCTCATCCTGACGGACCCCAGGTGGGTGTGTTTTTGTGTGCATGTGTGTAGTGGATTGAGGGTTATAGTGGGTACTATGAGAGCTGGGTGAGGAGAGAAGAGGCACTGACTTGATGTCCTTGCACAAGGATTCAAGCACTTGCATTCCTGTCTGGTCCATCCTCGCACACACATTTATCCTCGCACACGCAACTGACGCTCTAAACGCATGCACATCTTCCTGCTCCCTGACACAAATTCCTCCTCCAGGACTGACCACCAGCCCATCAAGGAGGCTTCCTACGTGAACATCCCCACCATTGTGTTCTGCGACACCGACTCCCCTCTTACCCACGTGGACCTCGCCATCCCCGCCAACAACAAGGGGAAGCAGTCCATTGCCGTGCTGTACTTCCTGCTGGCACGCATGGTGCTGCAGATGCGCGGTGTGGTGTCAGCTGCCGCCCCATGGGATGTGATGGTGGACCTGTTCTTCTACAGGTGCGCATCTGCTAGCAGCTCGTGCCCTTTCAACCGCTTTTGAAGGGCAATGTGGTGCTAAAGAGGGGGAGCTTGAACCTTGGTCTCATGCTTGTGGAGCAGCGGAAGCCGCGGCGGCAGCAGCAGCATGTGAACGGGGAGATTTAGAACTCAGAAGCTGCAGTTGCTTTATACAGTGAGGCCACGAACACAGCACAATGAAGACGAGGCGGGTCAGACGTTGTCATTGTCAGACACGCATGATTGCAGCAGTTATAACTAGCAGCAGAGCCAGAGGGTATTGCGCATGAGCACATCCATACATCCAGTCAGCAGCCCGGACTTGGCTGGAAGGAGGCCTTGCTCCTGGCTTGCATGCAGCCTCAGGATGTGTACACCCCTACGTCCGGAATTTATGCATACATGCTACCTGAGGATTTGCATTTATTCCCAGTGTGGCAGGCGCAAAAGCGTGGAATTACATAAAACAGCGTACAGCTAGGTTATACATGCCACAAAATTCGTGCCAGCTCACACTCCAGTGCTTTGCCATGCGCGTAGGGAGCCTGAGGAGGCCAAAGAGCAGGAGGAGACCAACGACTTCGGTGGTGGCGGTGAGGCTTTTGGCTCTCTCCCCGCCCCAATGGGCGCAACAGAGACCTGGGGTGATGCCCCTGCTGCCCCTGCGCCCGCCCCTGGATTTGAGGCCGCTGGCTTCGAGACCGCAGGTGCGTGTATGTGTGTGTGTGCGTGAAAGAGATTATTGGCGTGTAGCCAGTGTAAGCACAGGTTACCGTCTCAACCACTTGGGCTCGTCAAAGTAATATGACATGCTCTAAGGAATGAGCTAGTGCAGAGCGCAAAGGCGTTCGTTTTTCAATTTGGGGTCTCAAAGGTAAATCTCAGAGCTGAAGCAACAACTAAAGACTGGCATAAGGGCAAGAATCAACATCCCTTTGACGAATGAGCCGCAAAGAAAGGAGTACTGCTGGGAAATTCAGCTTCTTGGGCTTTGCTGGTTCCTAAGACACGTAGTGTGTAATTCGATCATATATATAACTTTGTATGGCTCTAGCCCAGTGCTCTGCCCTGATTTTAAGGAGAAAAAAGGAAGGAAAGCTGTGGTGAGCGTTAGTTACGGTATGAGCGTTCAGAAATGGCACTGTTTTAGTTCTCAAGTTCCGGATTAAATTAGGGTATCTTGAAGAGCACAATATTTGTGCAAACCTGACTAACTCGTTTCGCTTTCCTCCTTTTCCCCTTTACAGCCGCCCCCACCAACGCCCCTATGGGCTACGTAGCCCCCGAGGCCTTCGGCAACGACTTCTAAACAGTCGGCAATGAGATCGCTAATTTTTTTGTTTGTGCAACTCTCGTGAAGGGTTAACCGTGAGCAAGGATGTCCCGAGCTGCTGCTTTCTGCATTTGTAGAATGTGCAGTTACAACTCAATAGAATAGTTGCACGGTGGTGAAGGAGTGATGTAATAACGGAAAAGCAAGGCGGAAGTTTCGCGAACGCGTGGTTGCAACCAAAAAAAGCTCTCTATTACTTTGGTTATTCCAAGCTAGCCATCAGCTGTTCACTGATATAAGGTTAAGGTAGCGATAAGGTACATCGTTATATATTGACTGTCGGTCCGACCATTTTTTGGTGTGAGTAGCCTAGGTAAGGTAAGGTTACATCACTATATATGCCTCAAAGGGCATCTCAGCGGAAGTTTGGAAAAAGCCTGAAACGACACCTGGCTAAACAAAAGAAACAGAGGAAACTGATGTAGTGAGTAGCCTAGAGTCTAGGCCAATCACATAAAAAAATAGGGGCCCAAATAGTGATTTGCTGACACGATGACAGCAGGGGACTCTTGTGGGTCTCAATTGTCTGAAGTGAGAATGAAAAAGCCAAATTTTGGTAGGAAACGTTTTCTTACGGACACTTGTTGGCAACTGACGGTGTGTTTTGATGAAGTAGTTATGGTTTAAGTCAAAAACCACTCAACTGTTCGGAATAGAGGGGAACTCTCTCATTTCAAGGCCAAGCTGAAAACAGAAATGTGCAAATCACACAGACTGGGGAGTGCCAAAACAAACAGGGTGTTACAACTACTGGAAGGACCTTAGTTTAGTTTAGTTTGGATTACGAAGGCCTCCAGCCTGGCATGGCTGCTCAACCTATAGGTCCCAACAAATAAATCAATCAAAAAGATCGACAGCTGCACTAATAAATTTGTACACTTCTGAGTTATGTTGAAGAACAAAACCTTTGATATCACCTTCAGAAATATTATCAAATAAGTGGATGAACTGGTGCCGTAAATGTTCGGTACCTATACATGAAAAAATGACATGCTTCTCATCTTGAATATAATCCCCGTTTTCACACAAATTGCAAACACGTGCACTCCTGTCCGGACTCCTGCCATATAAGGCAGGTAAGGTTACATCACTATATATGCCTCAAAGGGCATCTCAGCAGAAGTTTGGAAAAAGCCTGAAACTACACCTGGCTAATCAAAAGAAACAGAAGCTAGAGGAAACATGGAACAGGTGTAGAAGAGAAAAGTGTATAGAGAAAGAGAACGTTTGTTTTGAAGAAGCGCGAAGAGAAAGCATCAAGGAGAACGAGAAAGAAGCTGTTGATATGTCTCAGGATGTGTGTATAAGAAGCCTCAGTCAGAAACAGGAAACAAGAGGCTGAGAGAGCCTCACAAAACCAGGAGTGCCAAGAGAACACGTGCAGCGGCGCAGAAAAGAGAACAAAGGACGCATGCAGCCCCCAAAAACAGCTCCTCCCTCTCCTCTCTAGCTGCCCACCCCACCAGCTCACCCAGCTACAGCAGACCAGTCCGATGCTGTCCTCCACAACTTGCCAATTGAAACCGTGAGCCAGGGCATGCCTGGCCGCGAAGGGAGCCGGTGCCTAACTCGCCAGGAGCAGGTCGCAAGCTACAGCCGGGCCTTGGTTGTGACTGCTGCCACGGCTATCATGCTGAGGGCTGCCGTGTTGCTCCGCCGTATGAGTCTTAGCCGCTCCCGAGTATTTCCGGGCATGTGCACGAAGGCACACGAAGGCGTTTTCCAGGCCTGCCATATAAACCAGTTTCACACTTCAACCCATGTCCTCGAATCCTGAACCGAGCTACGTTCCTCATGACACTTTTGCTCAGAGCCATCTTCAAGTACTCCGGCAAGACAAATGGTGCACGAGCATCAGAAACCGGTTTCTCAGGCAGAGCAAACCAGTTGTGATAAGCCACAGACTTTTTTAAACTGGAGCAAGGATCTTGACCATGTGCCTCTCTCCAAACTGCCTGATGCCTGAATCTCAGCCAAGTCTATGCGCAAATTAGAAATATTCAGCTTCCTGCATTGAAATAAGTCACTTCTGTATACAGTGCCATTTTGCAAATCACCAAAAGCATCCTTCATCTGTCTAGTCCAACAATTAGAAGCACCA
>Ga0307945_1002282_pt1:0-10000 | contig 15465 bp, 14 predicted proteins | sample OrgLakmetagen228_FD_201818 | JGI IMG/M metagenome (GOLD analysis project Ga0307945, IMG submission 201818) | Saline water microbial communities from Organic Lake, Antarctica - #228 | ecosystem: Environmental > Aquatic > Non-marine Saline and Alkaline > Saline | place: Antarctica: Organic...
GTCGCACCTAATGTAGCGCTTGATGACAAATGAGCTGCCTCTCTTACACAAGACACAATGGCGCTGCTGTGACACGTGTGTTCATGTCGCACCTAATGTAGCGCTTGATGACAAATGAGCTGCCTCTTTAACACAAGACACAATGGCGCTGCTGTGACACGTGTGTTCATGTCGCACCTAATGTAGCGCCCGATGACAAACGAGCTGCCTCTCTTACACAAGACACAATGGCACTGCCGTGACACGTGCGTCCATGTCGCACCTAATGTAGCGCCCGATGACAAACGAGCTCTCCATCAAATCCTTGGGATCCCACTCAGCCTTGAAGGGTGACAAGTAGCGGCTGCAGGAGTGTTTAGGAGAAGTCATCTGAGATGCTTGGTTAGTGCAGGGTGCAAAAAAACATTGACAGGGACGCCTTTCAAGATCAATGGTGTTAAACTGATGGTGTTGTATTACTACTGGTGGAGAAAGGCTTGTTGAGGATTACGGCAGGCAGCACGGCACAGCACAGCGCCAGGCGCTGCACTGGAAGTGCGCTGTAGTGCGCAGGTGCATTATACTTAAAGCAAGCCCCACACGAACACGTTCGCTCTCTCCTGGCACTCACTTGAAATCATGCGAGTGAACGATTTCTCGACTGGCTGAGTCTCCGCTGCACGCAGAAAGCGTGCTGTCCCAGACACGCAGGCGATTGTCCTGCAATTGTGTGTGTGTATGTGCATGTGTGTGTGTGTGTGTGTGTGTGTGTGTGTGTGTGTGTGTGCGCTTGCATGCAAAATCTGCACACGGTTTATTTATCTAGTTGCACAGACACTTTGTAAAGCAGAGCATTTGATACTTGATACCCCTCTATCAGTTCTGCTGTGTTAGCGTTCACATCAAATGGACAATTTTTCAAGACAACGCGCAGTCTGGTGCGACAGCCTTGTCATTTTGCTTTTATTTAAAGAAAGTCCTGCATATGCTTGAAGAGGGTCTTGCTTTTATTTAAGAGAGTCCTGCTTTCACTTATATAGGACGAGCTTCAACCTTAGCAATTGACAAGAATGATTGCATCTGGGCATGGAGGGAAGGAGAGCAAGTTGGGTACAATAACTGTAAAGAATGATTAATGACATCATGCCCGCCCAGTGTGTGAACGACAAAACGCCCGATTATAATGTCCATGAAGCATTCGTAATATAATGAAGCATTCATAATTCATAGTAATAATATAATGTCTATGAAGCATTCATACGCACACATACACACACTCACACCAGACACACATACACGCAACACACGAGCACAAGCACGTTGGTGGGATCAAGCCAGAGCCTGGGCGTGCAGAGTGCAGTCCTGAAAGCGTGGTATTTTTGCATAGAGATGGTGCGTCACACACAATGTGGTAAAAGCGAGTTTAAATCATTTGCCATCAGAACAAGGCACACACATCAGGGTGGTGGTCCAGGAGGGCGTAGCCCAGCGCACCAGCTCATAGAGGACAAGGGTTGCCCGGTGAGAGGCGAGGAATGAAATCAGTGTTGTGCACCTGACGCGTGACGGCGTCAATGGTAAATGACGCTGACGGCGTAATTTATGTCAAATTGACGGTGAAAATAATAAATTACGCCGTCAATCGTCAGAGCTTAGTGACGGTAAACACCGTTATTTACAATCGTTATTTACGGTGCCATTTTTGAATGACGCCGTATGTGCACAACACTCAATTAAATGCTGTTGTATTGGTTGCTCTTGTTCCTACACTAATGAAAAGTGGATTTCACTGTCACATTTCTTCCTTTTTCTTTTCTTTACCAGTGTTTTGAGGGGATTGGCTTCACTAAGCTTGCTGCCAAACTAGGAAGGTAGGAGGCCGACTGTTGCACGCACCTGGCACGTGGTGAGCAAGCGCTGCCCTGTGAGAGGCGAGAACGCCACAGCATTCACAACCTGCAGGTAATCACAATAGAGGTAAACAAGTACTTCTGGGGGTGCACCCCACAGAACAGTTCCATTCAGCTGGTACTGCTACAAATGTCAGGTGATGGCGACACGTGTCAGGTGACAGCTACACATGTCAGGTGACAGCTACACATGTCAGGTGATGACGACACATGTCAGGTGACAGCTAGACATGTCAGGTGATGACAACACATGTCAGGTGACAGCTACACATGTCAGGTGATGACGACACATGTCAGGTGATGACAACACATGTCAGGTGACAGCTACACATTTTAGGTGACAGCTACACATGTCAGGTGATGACGACACATGTCAGGGGAAGAGGCAAGCGGTCAATTCTCCAACCAATGGTGAAATTGTCAACAAAGTCACAGCAGCACTTGTACGCTAAATCGTTGCAGAGATTATCCACACATCTCTAAGCCTATAAAGTAGCTTGCAGCCCCTGCCCAGCCACAAGCGCATGCAGCATGCCTGTTTTCTGTCGATCACCACCACAACCCCTTCAGTGCAACTCCTTCTGAGCTACAAAGTAGGTCTGCTAAATCTCCAAGCTTGCATGCAGGAGTGTGTGCATGCAAGAATGAACATGCACATATGTGCATGCAAAAGAAGTTGTGGCAAGAAGCGTGGCAATTCTCTCCAGGGTGGGCACCACTAATAACATCAATCTTTATTATAAGTTTTATGAAATGCAGGTACCTACCCTATAGAAACGTATGATACCTACAATACCCTATAGGAATATATGATACCTGCCCTATAGATAAACCCTATAAGTGTATACCTTATATAGTGTATACACGGTACATGTAGGGCTGTATACACGGTATAAACAGTCCTATAGATAAAACCCTATAAGTGTATACCTACCCTAGGGTGCGGCAGCATTGCTATCTCGGCGCGATGGGCCACGTGCTTACCCCCCCCTCGGGGCTTTTTTTGCTGCTCGTTGGAAGCCCCTGCGTCTGGAGCGGCGCTGCTGCTGCTGCTGGGGCCGGCAGATGGATCGCTGTTGTTGGACATGCTGGACATGCTGCTGCAGAAGCCTCGCACGTCAAACAGGCGCACCTGCACCGCAGCACAGCGCAGCATTGCCATTGCACATACATACAGTGACCTTCTGGTTAAGATCTGCGTTGGATGAGCAACTGGGTATGTATATTTGATAGACAGCCTACTCTCACAACTGCAGGACATTGAGTAGGTAGGGGTGTCTTACAGTCCAAAGTGGCCTTTTCCTTAGTTGACGTAAAGAGTCATTCAAATTGCCTGCATGGCTTTCCCCTCTTCCCTTTTTTTGGGTTGCACCTGCGTTGCAGCACACAAATAGTGTAGGGCTAGGCGATTATGAAATGACATACACTCACACACACACTCACACACACTCACACACACATGCACACATGTGTAAGGGTATACTTAAGGGCCCTGCTGTAGAAGCAGCAATTGCACTGCTGCACCGAGGTGCCGCAAAGCCTGATATCTGCCAGACACACTTGCAGTACACATCTGCTGAGTTCAGTATGAAACACTCTTTGATGCAAACGTAATAGAACTGCAAGCACATCATCCCACAGATCATAAAGAGCATTGCCTTTAAAGCAATGGCAGCAGCGCCTCACACGAGCAATCCATGCTCTCCAAGTAAGTGCTAGTGTATGCTATCCAAGGAGACGTGGAGCATTTGAGGTGTCAAGCACAGCACGCAGCAGCACACACACACACACGCACACACACACGCACACACACACACACAACACGGATCCAATACACTACGCCCCTGTTTATACTTTAGCGATATATCTGTGCCACACGAAGGAAAGAGCACTCATGCCACATTACGTGGCAATCACAAACCGTCAGTGACCAGTGCAGATTCAGATGGGACGAAATGATGAGCGCATGCCACGTTACGTGGCAATCACAGATCGTCAGTGACCAGTGCAAATTCAAATGGGACGAAATGATGATCGCATACCACGTTACGTGGCAATCACGAACCGTCAGTGACCAGTGCAATTCAGATGGGACGAAATGATGATCGATGGCTTGCAAAAGCGTATCCGAATCCTCCAAGGAAAGAAGCGTACCAAAGCAGGACTCGATTTCTGGCATTCCTAAACAACCTGAACAACCGACGAATCCTGTGCCCTATTAAGACTCACCTAAGCAACCTGAACAACTGACGAATACTTTGCCCTCTTGAAAACCAACAAACGCACCGAGTGATCATTGCTGCCCGTCGCTACTAGCCTCTGCTCGAGAGGGTGAACGCCCATGCAGGCCACCTTGTTGCCCTTTTTGTGCAGCTGCATGGGCGCGACCGCGCTCTTTTTCTGGCGTGGGTCCTGTGAACACAAAGTGCGCGAGGAGAGCGCAGAACACACAAGGTCAGCTAACGGCACACGCACACAGTGCGGGAGGTGACTTCCTTGGGTTAGTCACAGCTTCTCACTGGGCGAAATGTTTGTGCAAGTGAAAAAAGGATATGAGCGAGACAAGAAAGGCTGAGAACCACACAAAAAAAACGGGCGCCTTTTTCGTGCCGCTGCATGGGCGCACGTACACTTGCGTTAACACGTGAAAACTGACAAACAGGTACACAACTACTTGCAAAAACATCCACAGCAACAACAAACACATACATGCATGCACACGTACGAATGCACAAACGCTTACATGAGCAAACTTACACCAATCCTCACCAGCACGTGGACACAACCATTACCACCTCCCACATGCAAATGCATAAACAACGACACACACATGTATGCACACGCACAAACGCAGACGCTTACATGAGCAATCTTACACCAATCCTTACCAGCACGTGGACACAGCCATTACCACCTCCCACATGCAAATGCATAGACAACAACACACACACGTATGCACACGCACAAACACAAACGCTTACATGAGCAAACTTACACCAATCCTTACCAGCACGTGGACACAACCATTACCACCTCCCACATGCAAATGCATAGACAACAACACACACATATGCACGTATGCACACGCACAAACACAAACGCTTACATGAGCAAACTTACACCAATCCTTACCAGCACGTGGACACAACCATTACCACCTCCCACATGCAAATGCATAGACAACAACACACACACATATGCACACGCACAAACGCAGACGCTTACATAAGCAGACTTACACCAATCCTTACCAGCACGTGGACACAACCATCACTATCTCCCACAAACACCGCTTTCAAGTCTGAGCAGACTTCAACGCTGTTCATCATCTTCCACTCTTTCTCTGTGGTGAACCTGCGGGGGAGCAAGCAAAATGAAACTGTAATGAGGAGGAAGGGCTCCATGTACAGATAAGCTGAGCCTTATCACCGTTTTTAATGAGTGGCGATCAATTTCTCCCATTTCTCAATCGGAACCCGTGACTCGTAAACTACAAGATAGTCAGTACACCGTAACTGAGATGTCTGACATCTCCGCATGGTCTTGGATGCTCCAGTTTGCCTGCTGACATACTAGCAAAACTTTATTCTGGCACCAGTCAACTCTGACGGCATAGTACGTGCACTCAGAGAGGACGTGAGTACAGGATACAGAAACAACCAAACACACGTGTCTGGAATGTATGATGATCGTTGTTGAAGATTTGCTAGACATAAGAGAGACATAAGTGCACCGTGTCTGGAATGTATGATGATCGTTGTTGAAGATTTGCTAGACATAAGAGAGACATAAGTGCACCGTGTCTGGAATGTATGATGATCGTTGTTGAAAGTTTGCTAGGTACTCATGGGATGCTCCATAACAAATGTAACCTCTTCTACATGAATTTAAATATTATCATATTATCATACACATAAACTTTAGTATCATTATAAAGCAGCTGAAGGCAAAATCGAATGCGGAGCTCACCCATTGGGGTTCAAATCCGGCATTTGATCATTATCCAGCCCCAAGTAAAAAAACAAACGCAAAGCGCACCCATTGGGGTTCAAGTCCAGCATTATAAGTCAGCCCAAAGTAAACACAAACGCAAAGCTCACCCATCGGAGTTCAAGTCCGGCATTTGATCATCATGCAGCCCAAATTAAAAACAAACGCAAAGCTCACCCATTGGGGTTCAAGTCCAGCATTATAAAGCAGCCCACAGTAAAATCAAACGCAAAGCTCACCCGTTGGGGTTCAAGTCTGGCATTTGATCATTATGCAGCCCACAGTAAAATCAAACGCAAAGCTCACCCATGGGGGTTCAAGTCCAGCATTATAAAGCAGCCCACAGTAAAATCGAACGCAAAGCTCACCCGTTGGGGTTCAAGTCCAGCTTATAAAGCAGCCCAAAGTAAAATCAAACGCAAAGCTCACCCATTGGGGTTCAAGTCCAGCATTTCATCATGCAGCCCAGTATCAAGATCCAGCAACTTTGACTTGCCATCTGCACAGCAAGAAAAGGAGCGGGATACAAACAGGTTAGGTCAGCAGTCACGCTGAAATGTCGTACCCTGAAATGTCGTACCACGTTAAGACCATCACATGGACTAAATACATACACAGGGTATGTACATTTGTTTTGAGAGGAATGCTGAAGCCTGGCCAACCCTACTTGTTAGGAGCGAGGCGCATGGTGTTCAATTTAGAATCCACACACACTCCTCCTCCTTCACCCCCCCAACTATTAACTGATCTTAAACAACAACTCATTTGAGCACAGTATTGAAAACAGATGCACATAAACCATCCTGCTTCAACAAGCCTCCAGTGCTCAATTCTGCAGTCTGAAACCCCAGTGCTAGCATCTTACCAGCACTTGATGTCGCAAAGGTGACGTCGCTCATCCACGGGATGTGCTTCAGTCCAGACAAAAGATACCTGTGACAGTCTGTGTACAGGGTCCGCTCCTTGACCTGCGAGAACAGAAAAGGCCACGAAGTCAGAATACATCACTCATTAGTTGTCATTAGTTGTCGTTAGTTGTTGTGCTGAGTCTTATAATTGCAATGACAGTAGTTTGACCTAACAATACAGTCCTTATCATTTGTACATAGCTACAGAACGCAGAAGGAAGCGTGCCTGGATGAGCCATTAAGGCAAAAAGGTGAAGCGATCAAACCATGAAACGATCAAACCATGAAGCAATCAAACCATGAAGCAATCAAACCACGAAGCGATCAAACCATGAAGCGATCTAACCATGAAGCGATCAAACCATGAAGCGATCAAACCATGAAGCGATCAAACCATGCATAATGTCACTTCTTCTCAAGAGTTGCTCACAAGACCTTGCAGGCACAAATACACAAACTGCGTACCTTTGCAAAGTCCCATAGCGCAATCTGTCCCTGCGCATCAAACAAAGGAGGGCACAGCAAGTGAGCATATGGAACATCACTTCCTCACGTTTATAGGGTTGGCCAGAATCATATATATACGGTGTATGCACGGTGACCTTTGGCAGGGAACTTGACAAATATACAGTCATGTACAGTGTATATATACGGTTCTGGCCAACCCTACACATTTAACAAAATCTGTAAGCAAGGTCTAAAAAGAAGTACTGGTGCATCACCAGGAGGCACTCTCACATTCAACAAAACCTGTAATCAACGCTTAAATTTGAGTGCTGGTGCATCACCAGGAGGCACACTACGTTGGGCTCCTGTCGAGCGAGATCTAGCATCAAAACTTGTGGGCAAATTAATTGAGCCAGGGCGATATCCCTCATAGTGAGATAAAATGTGACCAAGCTCATCTAAGTTAGGTAAAGGCTACCGTAAAGCTGTGACCAGATTCATTGAAGTTAGGTATAATGAAAACCAGACGCATGCACGGATGATTCAATTGCGTGTTCACGCCTCGCACATGGAGGAGCGCACCTTTTTATCACCACTGATGCATATGTTGTCGTACCGAGGGTGGTATTCCAGCACGGTCACACGCCTGCTGTGCAATTTCATGATGGCAGCTGACACCTGTTGTGTGGCGAAAGTGCAAAATGGTGGTGCTGCACACATTAGTGATATACCTGCTGGATACAGTGTTGTGAGATGGTGGTGCTGCACACATTAGTGAGATACCCGCTGGTGATAGTGTTGTGTAATGGTGGTGCTGCACACATTAGTGAGATACCCACTGGAGACAGTGTCGTGGAATGATGGTGCGGCACACATTAGTGAGATACCCACTGGAGACAGTGTCATGGAATGGTGGTGCTGCACACATTAGTGAGATACCACTGGAGACAGTGTCATGGAATGGTGGTGCTGCACACATTAGTGAGATACCACTGGAGACATTGTCGTGGAAGATGGTGCTGCACACATTAGTGAGATACCACTGGAGACAGTGTCATGGAATGATGGTGCTGCACACATTAGTGAGATACCACTGGAGACAGTGCCGTGGAATGGTGGTGCTGCACACATTAGTGAGATACCCACTGGAGACAGTGTCGTGGAATGGTGGTGCTGCACACATTAATGAGATACACTGCGGCTGACACCTTGCTAGTGAAATAGAGACATGAGTGAGATATCCTGTGGCTGACACCTTTTGTTGCTTGGCGTCACAACAACAGTGAGCCAGGGTGAAGCAAAAGACTGGCGCGAGAGAATACCAAGACATGTGGAGAATGCGTGGCCATAAGACGCGAAAGACTGGCGTGAGAGAATATTAGGACATGTGGAGAATGCGTGGCCATACGACGTGAAAGACTGGCGCGAGAGAATACCAAGACATGTGGAGAATGCGTGGCCATAAGACTATGAAACGAAACAGAGCAGAAGCAGTAGCCACAGCGAGAGTATTGGGAACAGCGGTAGAGTGAGAGGGAGTGTGATATGGTACACATTGAAAAACACAAAAACACCATATACGGCAGCTGGTTCCTCCTCACTGTCATATTACATATACAAAGTGAGAGGGAGTGTGATACACGTTCAAACACACCATATACGACAGCTGGCTCCTCCTCACTCATGTTACACAGATACAGAGAGAGAGTGAGTGTGGTACACGTTCAAACACACCATATACGACAGCTGGCTCCTCCTCACTGTCATATTACATATACAAAGTGAGAAGGAGTGTGGTACACGTTCAAACACACCATATACGACAGCTGGCTCCTCCTCACTCATGTTACACAGATACAGAGAGAGTGAGTGTGGTACACGTTCAAACACACCATATACGACAGCTGGCTCCTCCTCACTCGTATTACACAGATACAGAGAGAGTGAGTGTGGTACACGTTCAAACACACCATATACGACAGATGGCTCCTCCTCACTGTCATATTACATATACAAAGTGAGAGGGAGTGTGATACACGTTCAAACACACCATATACGACAACTGGCTCCTCCTCACTGTCATATTACATATACAAAGTGAGAGGGAGTGTGGTACACGTTCAAACACACCAAATACGACAGCTGCCTCCTACTCACCGTCATATTCACATACACAAAGGGCCATGATGCGATGCAGAGGGAAGGGGTCCAAGCTGCGCTCATAAACATCAACTTTACAGCTAGCTACTCCTCACTACTACTAGACTCCTCACAATCACCCTCACAAGACTCTTCACAAAAATGAACCGGTGCTGCACCTGGTACTTTGGAAGGCGCTGGGGCATTGGATTGTTGGATTTGCTGGGGCTGAGCTCCCGCAGCGTCAAAGATCTTTCCTGATACAAGCAAATACAAAAGTTGTGAGCACATTGAAATAACGGCACTGCACTGGTGGGTGGTTGTGTGGTGGCTTTGAACTGAGTTCAGATCATGCTGCGCATGGGGTTTTCGCCTGATACAAGCAAGGTGGAGGTCTGGAGGTCGAGAGTGCTGTCATACACAGAACATGAGAGCGCATTAAGTGCTGGCTTGATTAAGGCTAAGATCCTGCAGTGCAAGCCAAACAAAGCCTTTGTAAAATGCCTGTAAGTAGGAGTCACGAGCGTGTGGTTGTAAATTGTACAGTAAGTAAGGTCACTGAGCAACTGAGCTTTGGTTTCAGTGGGTTGGTCCAAGACAGGAGTCAGAAATCGTGTCTGGTGCAAA
>Ga0307945_1002289_pt1 | contig 15442 bp, 15 predicted proteins | sample OrgLakmetagen228_FD_201818 | JGI IMG/M metagenome (GOLD analysis project Ga0307945, IMG submission 201818) | Saline water microbial communities from Organic Lake, Antarctica - #228 | ecosystem: Environmental > Aquatic > Non-marine Saline and Alkaline > Saline | place: Antarctica: Organic Lake...
TTTTTGCATTAAGCAGTGCAGCATTGAAGTTCCCTTTTGCAAAACAGGATTGGAAATGCAAAGCAGGAACAAAGCATTCAGAGTGGCAAGTAGTGAATACAAAGCCTCATCCGGTCAAAGAGCACATCTCAACTCTCAACTTTGCACCCTGCATTCAAGTTACCCCTTCACTCGCCTCTCCTACCTTTGCCACATATGCTGCACTGACAGTGAAACGAGGGTCCAGCAGGGGTGCGAGCCCACTGAGTTCAAGGTTGCGAGCAATCTTTTCAGGGGCGCCGCTGCTGCCCACACCCACGGCCATCCCAAGAGATTTCGCTCTGTTGATCAGATCGGCGGCACCTGTGCGCGTGATGTTGGTCCTGAGGTTGTTTCATAAATGCATGGTGCCACAAGAGGATTTGAGTGTCCTACTGGTTCAGAGCAAAAGCCATATTCAAGCAGATGTGAAGCGTGTATGAAGTAGAACACCTTTTGTTCTCCAAGTTACTTAAGAGACACCCAGGCCTTGCGTTGTTGATGCATTTTCAAAAGCGGGCGCATGGCTTGAGCGAGACGATACTCATACGGTTATCTTGTTTCACAGCTGTAGTGTTAGCCTACGCCTCCTGTATCGCAAACACACAACCGTATTTCTCTCCAAAAAGAAAGACAACTTTTAACAAGCGCTGAAAGCAGAGCCCCTCCTACCTGGGAAGGCTGCAATGCCACCACTGGTGAGTTGGTTGTAGTGGCGCTCCTTTGCTTCTTGCACTGACCTTGAAAGTGCTTCTACATCTGTCCAATCGAACCTGAGTTCATGCATGGGCATGGCATGCACCAACTTTGTTGTTGTCATGAATTCCAACCTTTTCAAAGTGACAGGGTCCTTAAAATGTACTTTTATGCACCGCAGTGAGCGTATGGTGCCAAAGGGTGGCGTGCATGCGTTAAGTGTGTGTGTGTGTGTGTGCTAAATTGTCTAGCTTTCTTTGGATGCTAACCAAGCACAGCTGTGTTGATACCTCTATGTACTTCACTTGACTACAAGGGTCACTGAATAATGAGAGCGATCCTCTTTTACAATTTACCTGCCAAGTGCTTCCTTGTAATAGGCCGCGCAGCTGCGTATATCCATGCCAAACACAGGGTAAAAGTCTTGGGGGAAAGCATGGGGAATGTCCACGTCTGTGACCTACGTACAAACGCAACGCACATAGGGCTGGCTAAAACCACACATATTCGCCACAAATGACCACACACATGGGAATTTCCCCTGCTAATAACTAATCACACTATGTATACTCGATATGTATGGTTCCAGCCAACCTTAAGTGTACAGCTTGTTGGCAAATGCATCATGGTGCAGAAGATGAGGAACTCGTTGCTCTAGTCCTTGATGTGTGCTGTCAAAGCCGCTCCTGCTCTTTCCTAAACTTGGTTTGTTTGTCTTGAAGAGTGGGCCATTGCTCAGTGTCAAATAACAAGGCTGCGTGTGGACTACAGGCAATGGCAGGGCGGCAGCAAATGTCGCCACCAAGTTGTGCTGCTCTTTTCCTTAGAAGCAAATTATTATTGTCAATAGTATTAATCGTAAATGAGTGCCAAATACATGCATGAACACACACACACATATTGCCCATGCATCTCCAGATAAGTCTCTCTCTCTCTCTCTCTCTCTCTCACACACACACACTCTCTCTCTCTCTCTCTCTCTCACACACACACACTCTCTCTCACACACAGAGGTTTACTCACACACGCACCTCTAAAATAGACCGTCTCAGAGCCTCACAGCTCGCGCGCTCGCTATCAACCATGACCCCATCGCAGTCCAGCACCAGCACCTCAAACCAAGCAGTGTTGCACCCTCTCCGCCCCCCCTCTACTGCACCATCCCCCTGTAATCCGCCTGCTGCTGTTGCTGGCAGTGCCAAACCACTACCAAGGGCCACTCCTGCACAAGCATCTGTGCTGCTGCCTTGAAGTTCTGCCCCCTGACTTCCCAGAGGAACACGACCAGGAGCAGCAGCAGCAGCAGCAGCAGGCACAGGGGGGACAGCCACAGATGGTTTTGCGTGTGAAGCAGCAGGAGCAGGGGGAAAGGTGGGCCGGGGGTTGGCAGCAGACGGGTATGAGGAGCCAGTGGCAGGAGCAGTGGCAGGAGCAGAAGAAGAGGGTGGTGAGGCGACGGCAGGGCGTGCAGCGAACGCAGGCGTGCCCATCGGTGCCATTGCTGCTAAAGGCTTAGGAGGGTGCATGGTGTCCAGCTTGGCCATGTGCAGCTGGAAGGCAGGCACGACCCACTGGCCTCGCTCGTTGCTGATGCCTGTGTGCGCGTGTGTGCATTTGTGTTGTGTGTGTGTCTGTGCACTTGCAAATGCGTGTGCATTGCGTGCGTGGGAATGTTATGCCTAAGTGTTGAGTGTACGTGCAGATAGTGGGGGAGGGTGCGCATGGGTTGTCCAGCAGCCACAGGGCAAGTGCCGCCCACCAGCCTTGATTGCTGCTAGTACCTGTGAGTGTACGAGTACACGGTGTTGGTATGTTGGTATACGTGTGTGCGCCTTTAATTGCACAAGCAGGTAATGATGTCCTACTAAGTAGCTTATTCATGTGGGCAACTAGGGACATGGTTCAAAGTGCAGCCACTATGTTACTGTCAGATTACAGACAGATTACAATGATTAATTTTTTCATCACAAAAAAGAAGCAGGAAGCGTTCAAATTCATTTGGAGAATGATAGCCAATTCAAGCATAACTTGCACGGGAGATGTTTCCACCCAAAAACAAACACATACACATGTTTCCAAAACTTAGAAGTGTCCCCAACCCCACTCTTTCCTGTCCTGGGGTTGAGCACCATGGGACAGCCATCACCACTGATATGTCTTGCCCCTATTAAGGATTCTGTGTCAGCTGGCCACCACACAGTGGGGTTGACCAGCATGGGACAGCCATCACCACTGGTATTTCTTGCCCCTATTAAGGATTCTGTGTCAGCTGGCCACCACACAGCTCGCCCTGGAGCTCCCCCTGCCGCACTGCTCACTGTCATGGCACTGAACAAAGAGATAAAAGCACACGCACACACAGAAACACACACAGAAACACACACACACACACCTGACCAGTTAAAGGAGCCCATACGAGCGCTGCACCCTGGGCAGTACAGCTTGCCCTGAACCGCTCCCACCACAGTGTCTGCCATCCACGAAATGGGCTCCACAAACAGGGAGGCAGCCCCATCTTCACCTCCTGTCATGGGAGTTGTCATAAAAGGGGTTACACAAACAGGGAGGCATCCCCATATTCACTTCTTGTAAAAGTGACGATTGCGTTTCCATTATGTATCAACAGAGCTTACAAAAAGAAGTATCTGTTAAGAATGAATCGGCTTCCTAAAGCTGATGCGGGCTTGAAGATTAGTCAAACGCTGAAAGGCAGGACGTGCGCACACACACATACACCTTGCTGCTGAGAGGGTAGGGTGGCCTTGGACGGCTCGTGCTGCCTTGTGGTGGAACCATAGGGCCCGTATCTGAACATGCGGTGCCCCACAGCAGCCTCCACAGGAAGGACCTGTGATGTGTCATGCACAAAATAACAGGGCGCTCATGGTATGAATGTATTTCTGTGGTGGAACCATAGGGCCTATATCCAAACATGCGGTGCCCCACAGCAGCCTCCACAGGAAGGACCTGTGATGGGTTACTCACACACATAACAACATGAAATTTATAGGGCGCTCATGATATGTTGTCGTGCAACATCAAAAACTACACTTTTGTAAAGTAAGAAATGGGAGCAGAAACAAATATTCAGGCGGCGGTGAAAACCTCCCCTCCACGTCAGTGTTTTTGATCGTGCATCCCTTCCTTTTCAGAGTGTGGGCCCTCCCTTACAAAGAAGGAAATACTGGTCTATGCAATACCTCCTCCCCTAAGTAACGGGGATACATAACGAAGCATGTGCATCATTGTTAACCCACCTGTCGAGATGTCGCCACCAGCCGTCGGCACTTTCGGCATCGGTACAGGGAGCACCCACTCTACAGGCAGGCAGGACAATGCGGTTGCGTATCTGCGCTGAAATGAACCAGAGCGTGCATCAAAAGGGGGGAATGATATGCGACACCTCATGCTAGCCAGGACCTGAATACGACAAAGGAGAGCAGTGCACTCTACTAAGGCTATTCAGAGCCTGAAACGGGCCAGCATGTAGGTCTCAAACACTTAGCGCTAGCTCAGGTCTCAAGCTAGCCAAAGTCTTACTACAGCAGTGCGGGGTAGATGTTCAGATAGGATTTTCGTTGATGTCAGCTTCAGCAGTGCATAAGTGCATGGCGGTAAGAGAAGTCGGATTGGCGCATGCAGCTGTTGCGATGGGTATCAATTACATGTGCAGTGACTCCTGAACATGTGCACACGCACGCACGTGCACATACGCACATACATGCACACACGCAAAACATACAAGCACACACTGACACACACGCACGCAAGCATGCGCATTCACACACCTTGGCTGCCGCCTGTGAGTCCTCTGGCAAAACACAGAAAGCATCCGGGTCCACCCACCCCTCCTCCTGTCGTTGCATGCCCACCTGCAGTACACACACAAAGCATACGGAAGCCACAACTTGTGGGCACTACCAGAGGCCACTTAGATTGATCTAATAGCGCATACACAAAGGTTTAAAGCTGTGTGCACACGTGCATTGTGTGTGTATGGGTGTGTAGAGGTGTGTTGGAGATGAACTAGAACGGAGCAAGTCATGCACCAACAAGTAGAACTGCAGCACAGGTTCAGGCACACGTTTTTGCGACTATTCCCATAAACAGCTCCCTCCTGCTTGCAGACTTGCCCCTGTTAGATGAGAGGCTTGGGCAAAAGCATCTGTCAATGCAGATCAAGCAATTTTTTTTTGCAAGAAGCCTCACACACAACACAAACACACGCATACCTGCTCCACACACCACATACGGTATACAGGGTGCTCAGGGTCTAGGGAGCAACGCATTTCTGCAAACAGATCAAGCTGTGCTTGGAAGCCCTCATTGGGGCTCACAGCTGGCCGCACACGCCGGATGTGCTGCACAGCCTGCGTGCAGCATTAGAATATTACAATAGATAGAGTGCTTGAGTGTGTGTGTGCCTGTCTGTATGTGCATGTATGTGTTTGAACGTGTGCATGTAGGTTAAACGCTTTGATATGTATCTACTGACATCAAGGAGCAAAACCTTGCAAGGCAGCCTTCACAAATCCTACAGATAAAGTTTGCCAGTTTGAAGTTTGCCAGTTTGAGGCTTGCCAGTTTGAGGTTACCAGTTGAGGTTTGCCAGTTTGAAGTTGGGTGCACAAATATCTATATGGCACAAAGACAGCCGCAAGGGGAGAGACATGATAAAGAATCACATGCACACACATATGTACATACACATACAGTACACACGTATGTACATACATACACACACGTATGTGTGTACACATTCAGTAAGACATCTGCTCCCTGCTCCTCCTCCTTGCCTTGATCAGGAATGCGGCTACAACAGAGGCATATTGTGTCACATGTATGCACATACACACACACACACTATACACGCGTGCACATACCTGCTCCCTACTCCACCTCCTTGCCTTCATCAAGTACGCGGCTACGACAGAGGCACTCCGCGAGACACCCCCCTGGCAATGGACAAGCACCCTTCCTGGTTTTAAGGGTGGCTGGGGGGAGAGGGCTGCAGGCCAAAAAAAGGACATGGTGGCATAGTGGTGTGCAGAAAGTGCGTGGAAAGGGCAGGTTGTAAATACACATAGAAACGAGGTATGAGCGGTCAAGAAGGCTGCCTAGTCTATTCGGGACGTGATGGCGGGTACCTGGGGCTTGAGGAATGCAGCAGGGCTAACACCCCCACCCCCACCCACCCACCTCACCCAAGCACACACACACACACACACACAGGGGCAATGATTACAACTGTGACATAGGACATAGGACACCCCGAAAACCAGTGCAAGCAGGCACAGTGTCTTGACACAGGACTCCGTCCTCTACTCACGCAATTTAAGTTGGTCACAACACGAGTATACCTTGAAGTATAAATGTGTAAGCCTCAGGCAGGTGGGTGAGCAGATTGGCGTCTTCAGAGTCCTTAAGGGGAAGATGCAGTGCTTTATAGGAAGACAGGTCCTTGTCGACAGGAAAATTCACCACGCTCTGAGGCAGAGAGTTTGTGTGTATGTGTGTGTGTGTATCTTTGTATATGAGTCTGTGTGTGTCTGTGTGTGTATGTGTATGTGTGTGTGTGAGTGTGTGTGTGTGCGCGCTAGTGTGCGTGTGTGTGCAAGTGCGTGTGCATGTGTGTATGCATGTGTCCATTGTACGTATGTTGCCCTCCTATTACGGCAGCACGTACCACAACATGCGTAATCTCAAGCGCCTCAAGCAGGACCAGGCTGCTCAGGGAGCCAAGGAACAGGCCTGCGAGGTGGAGACTGGATGCGATCGACGCCATGCTCTGTGTACTGCGTCCTTCGCATGCAAGCACAGATGCGTACCTGGCTCCACCTCACATATGGAGGAATCCTGGAACGATATGCCCGCAGCCATGCTGACTGACACAAGTGAGTACTCCTATCTGGTGCTTTGTTTGAAGGGGGAGGGAACAGAATGGAAAATAATTTTGCATAAGTTGGTTAAGGATCAAAGCGGTTGAGCAGCCAACCAACTGCTGCGCATTGAAATTAAAGGTGGAAGTTTAATGCACACTGTCAACCAGCTGGGTAAAGCACTGGCAACCCAGAGCTCACAACTGTGCAAGTTTGAAAGAGGGGTACGCTTGCGAATGGCCTCCACTGCAGCCCCAGCAGCGAAGAAGAAGGTTGAGCAAGGCTCTTTGGTGGAGGTAAAATATGCAGGCATATGCGCGCATGCGCACACACACACACACACACACACACACACACACACACACACACACACACACACACACACACACACACACACACACACACACACACACACACACACACACATACACATACACACACACACGCACACACACAAGCATACAAACTCAATCACACACAAGCACACAAACAACACAAACACACACAAGCACACACATACACAACCCAAACAATTACGAATACAAAGATACGCAAACATTTTAACTCACACACACACACACGTTCGCTCACATGCGCCCACACATATATGTTCATACACAAACAAGTACAAACACACACACACGCGCTCTGTCTTTCCAAAGTTCAAGAAGAGAATGTTGCAACAACAAAACGCACGCCTCTCGTACCCCAATGCAGGCTGTTATGCAAGCAAGTCCAATTCCTGTCACTGACATCGGGGTTAACCTAGTGGACAGCTCCTTCGACAAGGTGCGTCGATTGTTACTTAGGCTAGAAGTACAAAGAACCTCTAAACCTAAAGCACATAGCATGGGCACATGCACAACAACTGCAAATACGGCTCTAAACACATGTACTGACTGCATCACGTACCAAGCCATCCAGCCATTTGCACACAACAAAGCCACGCCGCGCAATGCGCATGCACAGAACATGTGCCTGTGTTTTGCATCGTGCAGGAGCCCAAACTCATGGCCATCGTAACCTTTGAATGCTGTGTGCACCTCCTAAACACAGGACCGAGATGCTGTGATGGACCGTGCTCGCCGCGCAAATGTCACAAGTAGGTGATGGGCTGAGTTACAAATGGTGCAGACCAAAGTTTTGTAAAATGGCCCAGCATAAGGGGCCGCACTGATTGCAATTACACGCACACAACAAAGGTGAAATGTGCATACAAATGTGCATTATTACATGTTCAAACCTGAAACACACACACGCTTATACACTCGCACACACAGGCATGATAGTGACCGGCACCTGCCTTCGCACCAGCCTTGCAGCAAAGGAGCTCTGTGAAGCTACCACAAGCTATCCTCTCTACTTCACTGCCGGGGTGTGTGAAATGGTGCACATTTGCTCCTAACGCTTATAAACCACGCTCTTCCTTGTGCGTACAGTAATACCGCGCTGTTTCTCTCAACCATTGCCTGGCTAGGCTATATACCCATATCTACTTGTGTGTGAATTTGTGTGTTTTGCATTAAGATACTTCACTACCATGCTTGTGCTTTATGTGTGCATGTTGTTATGTGTGTTTACGTGTGCATGTTGTTATGTGTGTTTACCTGTGCATGTTGTTATGTGTATTTACGTGTGCATGCTGTTATGTGTGTTTACGTGTGCATGTTGTTATGTGTGTTTACCTGTGCATGTTGTTATGTGTGTGAATTGCACCAAACTGTTCGCATCACTGCCAGAGCTAACAACAAAAAAGCCTGCTCTTGATTTTGAAACGCCGTCTCCTACAAATAAGGGTTAGGCAACTGTTATATACTATATACTGATTGCATCAGATGTTTGCCATGCGACCGAGCTTAAGGCTGCCCTTTGTTAAAGTTTCCATTTAGTGCGGTCGGTCACAAAAGCCCGCTAAATAAATAAAAAATAATAAACAAGTTTAAGAAAATATACCATCTTTGTCTCCTGCTGAGGTAGATAAATGTAACTGCTTGCCCATAACGTCATCGATATAGGCACGCACCTCAATTCCTGTCAGAGTGTGCCCCCCTACTTTGGGCGTTTCCTTATTATCAGGTGTTTCTTTATTTAGCAAGGGAGTGGTATTCACTGCCTGCGCAGTAATTTCCCTCATTCACTGTTACTTATAGTAAGAACTTTAACTCCACCACTTGCTCAATCTCTCAGACCCAGCAAATTGACGCAGGTGCACCTGCCTGGCTGTCAGTCCTAGCAACCAGTCTGGACAGTTGCGCACGTCATGTGTTCAAACTTCTTTACAGATTAACGCAGGCACACCAGCCAAGGCTGAATCAACAGCAGCCATTCTTCATAACTCAGTCGCACTTCTTGACTGAAGGCCTTTTTTCTGTAAACCTTGTAATAACTCAGTAACAAACCACTCCTCTTGCTCATGTCGTGTGTGTTAAAACTCCTCGACCTAGGTGCACCCCCATACTGCAAAGACGTGTGAGGCCTCCACCACCATCCCAGAGCTGCGGCGCCTAGCTTCTAGCCCGCAATGTGTGGCCATCGGAGAATGTGGCTTGGATTTCAAGTGCGTGCAGTGCTGTGGCAGTAGGCGATAATGGAGGGTTGGCCAGAACCATATATCATATATATATACACCGTGTATGACCGTATATTTGGTGATTTCTCTGCCAAAATACCGTAAATACACCGTATATATGTGTTTCTGGCCAACCCTACAAAGACGGAGCCATCATGGACTCGAGGGTCGTTGATTTAATTTAGCTGCGTGCGATAATCAGGGTTATTGAGGGCCGAGTGATAGCTGTGGACATGAGATGAGTGGATTGCACTTTGTGTGTGTGCGTGTGTGTATGGCACCAGTCAATAAATGCAGGCCTGAAACCCTGCGATGAATTCCTTTACCTTGGCAAGGCTCCGTTCACTGACTTGCATTTTGTTTTAGCTTTTTTGCTTATCATGCTCATCTAATACTTACATGCTTTTGATATATCTCCCTTTTATCCTTCTCTGTGTGTATGTGTGTAATCGTATGTCAGTTGCGACACCTTTCTTTGCACCTCCTTTGCCGTCATCAATGCCTTACAATTCTGCCTTGCCTCACGTTCTTCGACGTTTTGCTGTTTCGCAGTCGCAACTTCAGCCCCCAAGACGTTCAAAGGCAGTGGTTTGAAGAGCAGGTGAGGTGCATCCACACCCGCAAAAGCCGCGTGCACTCCTACAGATATTGCACTACTGCTGTCTCTGATCTTTGTGTGTGTTTGTGTGTGTGTGTGTTCACGCAGCCGCTCAAGAGCTTGATAAAAGGTTTGCTACCACTTTTGACACATTAGGCAGGACTCAAACTGGAGTCATGGAATTATGGAATCATGGAATCATGGAATGCAGGTACCCTGTCACGATGCAGGTGAAATTGGCAGTGGAACTGCGCAAACCCTTGTTCATGCACTGCCGCGATGCAGGAGACAGCTTTGCTGAGATTCTGCGGTGCGTCTTAGTGTGTGTGTGATGGCCCGTTTGTATGTAAATGCGTGGGTGTGGGTTTTTTTGTTTGTGTGTGCGCATGCATGTGTGTAAGTTGTGCTGTTTGAGAAGTTGACTCCAAACCTTGCAATAAACCAACGGTCACATTTTGGAATGCGCTTGTCTATTAACACATTTTATTGCGCGGCCTTTCCTGCTTTGGAGCAGTCATCTAGTGCACACGCTCATGCACGATCAAAATAAAAAGCACACGTACACACAAACACCCCTGCTCCAGCGGTAATCATTGATGTTGTTTGTGGTCATGTGCTTGACACGTATGCACACAAACATAGGAAGTACGCCCCCTTGCCTGCTCCAGCGGTCATCCACTGCTTTACAGGAAGTAAAGAAGAGCTGGCCAGCTTCCTTGATCTGGGCTTGTGTATAGGGATCACTGGATGGTGGGTATGTGTGTCATGTGTACATGGTGGTGGGGTGAGGCTGTGATCTTAAGGAGGAGCCGGCCAGCTTCCTTGCTCTGGGCTTGTGTTTGGGGATCACTGGATGGTGGGTATGTGTGTCATGTGTGTGCATGGTGGTGGTGGGAGGCTACTGGATGCTTTGGGGGACCAAAAGGCTGTCAAACAATGGCTACAAGGGAAAGAGGATGGTGCATAGGTGTGCGCATGTGTATGCAGGCCTGTAATAGTGAGTAGAAACAGTGCATAGGTGTGCGCATGTGTGTGCAGGCCTGTAATAGTGAGTAGAAACAGTGCTAATGTGCTGGTGTGTACTTGTGTGCTAACGTGTCACGTGCGCATGTGTGCGCATGTCCACAAGTGAGCGGCCTGCCGGCGTCCCAATTAGCTGCATGCTGTTCTGCGCCGCCTTGTGCATGGGCACAGTGACGTTTTGTTTTAGACTTCTGTTATATTGTTTTGTCTAGAGTGCATGTTTGTAAAACTTAACAGTGTATGATTTATATGGAAACAACCTGGGGAACAACGAAGGGAAAGCCTGTGGCAGGCAAGCCCTACATCTTCTCCGTCTGCTTTTGTTATTGTGCAGGATTTGTGACGACAGACCAGAACGAGGAGGGGCAGAGCTTGCTTCACTGCTCTCCTTGATACCTTCTGACCGATTGATGATTGAGACGGATGCTCCTTACCTCGTAAGTTTGCTGCCCCTCAATCTAGTCATGTGCTTGTATGATGTATCAATGCAATTACGTGTTGTGAACTTATAGCTTATAGCAAGTAGAGTACAAGGCACACTGCCATGCCTGTGCCTTCCTTTTGTTGGTTTGCGCAATGACTTCACTGGCTGTGTATGTTATGCTGTATCTCAATTCCCGCAGGTACCCCGGACCATAAAGCCAAACAAAGCACGACCAAGCAGGAATGAGCCTGCACTCCTCTCGCACGTGCTCCAGGTGTGTAAAAAGGGTGAAGGGATGCTGTTGTTGTGTTTGTTTGAGTACATGGGATATACTGATGGCTGCAAGCTGTGTTGACTGCCACTGCGTGGACAAAAAGGTGTTAGCGTACTGTTCAGACCTTGTTGTGTCACGAATTGGAATCCCCTTGTGCAGCTGCATGGCTGTTGCACTTGTAAAGATTGAATAGGTTCAAAATCTCTCTGCGATGCTGTTCGCCCTTTTTTGCGCTTCCTTCTCTGAAAGCTACCTGCGTACCTTTGCTTCTTGTTTCTCTGTGCAGGCAGCTGCACATGCACTGAATCTGGAGCCATCGGTGTTAGCAGCAAGGACGAATAAAGTTGTCCAAACAGTTTTTGGAGTCCAAACCTGAAAGAACGCTTCTCCTTGCCTTTGCTTCTTTTTTAACCTGCTGCACTTAACTGGTGTTTGCATCCGTCTATTTTTTTAGGTCCGACTATTCCTTGCAGGAGTTCTGACCGTAAGTTCTGCACAAAATCGTTTACTTGATTGAAAAGCGTCTTAATGTAGACTTCACTAATGCATTCGTACCAAACTAGATCTGCCGCTAATAGTGGAAATGAGAGTAATGTTAGGAGGAGAGTTGCCTTGTCCCCAACAGATGACCGTGCCAATCCATACTATGAAGCCAACAGACATTCAACCAGACAACCGCGATACACACCTGATCAAAATTTAGTACTGTGTGACACTTTTCCTATCCAACAAGCAAAAAAGGCACAAGAACAACACAAGCTCCTGCTGTTGCCTTGCTTGCTAGGGCACCGTAATACCCTGTACCCATCGTACTGGGAGCAAGGACCCACAGGCACTATTTACAACAGCCATACAAAAAATTTGCTGCACCTCGGAGTAAAAGGCACAAAACAATACCCTTTATTTCTAATCCATGCTGGCGGTGTTTACACTATCTGGGTCCTCTCTCTCTCTTCTCATTATAGAGGATACCAGGAATATGGTTCAGATTTACAGGTTAAGCCATCAGTCAAAAAGTGCGACTGCTAGGCTGCGTATGGAAACAGTGTAAAAAGAAAAAAATCAATGATGTAGCACTAAGTGTATAGCTAAATGGTAGGGTTTGCACAGCCCAAGTCCACGCAAATATTGAGGGGTAAGTGGCAATTGAAATTCCAAGCGTAGAAATAAAAAGTGTACCTGCCAAACGTGAAACACACGAAAGGCAATGATATGATGAAGCAGGACGAGTCTAAAAGTGCAACTAAGCACAACGAGGTGTAGTACGTAGTAGAATACGATCCTCTTTACAAGCGCCCCAGTTCAGCTAAGGGAAGAGGTGGAAACATAAGTGCTCACTACAAGCGCCCCAGCACCGCCCAGCAAAGCGCAGACAGACAATGTGATAAGTACTCTCTAAAGACACCGTAAACGCCCCAGCACTGCCCAAGACACGAAATCCTGGCCTCTGGACCCCTCAAGTACTCTAGACACTTCGAGCGCCCCAGCACTGCCCAGGATACGAAATCCTGGCCCATGGACCCCTCAAGTATTCTAGACACCTCGAGCGCCCCAGCACTGCCCAAGACACAAAATCCTGGCCCCTGGACCCCTCAAGTACTCTAGACACCTCGAGCGCCCCAGCACTGGTGCCAAGGACACGAAATCCTGGCCCCTGGACCCCTCAAGTATTTTAGACACCGCAAGCGCCACAGCACTGTTCAAGAACATGGTTCAGGGAGAATGAGGAGGCTGGGCTTGTTATCACTGCCGGCTTAGCTTAATTAGGAGCAGGCTACTTTAAATTAAGCATTGATAGCATGGCAGCGTGGTCTATTGCGTTGTTATACTCAAGCTGATCAAGTGTCGAAGGGGTACAGGGCTCACTTACTGGTATTCCAATTTTTGCTGTACTAAAACTATTAGAACTGCAGTTTGCTGACAACCTCTCTTTGCTGTCCAATGTCCATAACCAGCTGCAGACCATGCTCAATAGGCTCAGAGTTTATGCCCACAGGAAATTTTGACGGTGAGCACAAACAAATCTGTTGTCAGATCAAATTACTGTCACTGCAAAGTATAAGACTCAGCACATCAACCAATGATTGCGCCTTCGGACCTAGAAAGGCCTCCAATGTGGAAAAAACATCCAGCAGAGGAGTGAGCTTGCATCGCTGTGGTCCCTAATACTTCTACCAGTTCTCTGGCTCATCCCCTTGCGCTCTCTCTGCACACACACATGTGTGTCTACTGGTGCCACTCATCTTTGATTGGCTCCCACACTGCTGCTCCTTCCCGGAGCTGGGATTAATGACTCAGGCAGATCTCTCGGCTTCATTTTGGTTACACATTAATATGACTAAACGAACAAATAGAATCGGAGACCTTACGCGGTAAAGGGTCTCTTGAGGGTCCCCTCTAAAGGTACCTCCTCCGCAAATACACTGTACAAACTGTGGACACGCCTAATAACTAACACGCTATACGAACATGCAGCGGTCAACTCCCTTCTCAGCAACATGCAAGCTGGCTTTCATAAAAAACACGACACAATTAAACAACTCTAAAATAATCTATGCTCTCATTGTAGACTTCAACTCTGCATTTAATACCACTGATCATGATAAGTTGAAAAAGTAAAAGTAAAAGTCTACGTTGGAAGTCACCAGCGTGCATTAAGGAAAGGCTCTCAACTAACTAGTGCTCACACTAGCCAGAGCCCCACCAGATAAGTTGCTCATTAATATGTTTGATGTAGTACAAAACCTCTACTATCAAGCGCACCAGGATCAGGCTGCCTTTGGGCTGTACAGGAGACATTTCAGTTGAAAGAGGAACAATTCAAGGAGACACACTTTCTCCATTCCTGTTCCTGATATACATGGAGCCGCTGCTTCGCTGGCTCCATGCAGGCAACAGGGGATACATGCACGGCCATGCTGATACCGACACACCCAACACCAAAGCCATAAACTGCACCAGCAGTGGGGCTTTTGCAGACGACCTGATCTGTCTCTCCGGCTCCTACCCAAATCTCCGGCTCCAAGTCATGAAACTTACCCAATACGCAGATTGGGCTCACCTCATAATTTTAGGCAAAAAGACGAAGGTCCATAGCGATGAGAACAAAATCCTGCGTGGCAACACTTCAGTGGCCGACTTTGCACACCACCAGCTGGCCAACAAGGTCTTAGTACAAGGCCAAGCAGCACAGTTCCTTAAGCCTGACGATCCTTTCCCATACCTTGGGGTACACATCAAAATGGACCTCAACTGGTCACACCAACTAACACACAGGACTACAATGCTTTCATTAAAACTAGAACGACTAAAAAGTTCTTTTGCTAGCCCTAAACAAACAATGGACATCATTCGCACAGCAATCGTGCCAAGCATAGCTACTCTTTTCCAGTTACCCCTTGCTCCCCAAGTGTCCTAAATCAATGGGATACACAAATTCTGGCAGCCATAAAAAGTAAGTAAGCTCTGGATGTGCACTTCAACTGCACTGCCCCGAGAAGATAAAACTACACTACAGCTTTAAAGCGCGTTCCTGAATCAAACGAACTTTTTTGTTTTCGGCGCTTTTGAACACGTTTTTTCCGTTTTTCCCGTTTTTCCTTGCGCTTTTGAGACTCATAAGCGCGTTCCTAAATCAAATGAACTGCTTGTTTTTGGCGCTTATGAACCCGTTTTTCCCGTTTTTCCCGGCGTTTCTCAGACTCAAAAGCGCGCTTACGAAAGTCATGAGCGCGTTCCTGAATCAAACAAACAACTGATTACAGACTCATAAGCGCGCTTATGAATTCCCATACACGCAATCCTAATTCCACAAACAAGCTTTAAAGTTCAAGAAACGCGCTCATCACACTCATAAACGCGCTTATGAGTCCCAAAAGCGCGCGTTTCTGACTCAAAAGCGCGCGCTTATCAGCCGTTGTTAGCGTGCAGAGCGCGAGAGTTCAGAAACGCGTTTCTGAAG
>Ga0307945_1002291_pt1 | contig 15437 bp, 18 predicted proteins | sample OrgLakmetagen228_FD_201818 | JGI IMG/M metagenome (GOLD analysis project Ga0307945, IMG submission 201818) | Saline water microbial communities from Organic Lake, Antarctica - #228 | ecosystem: Environmental > Aquatic > Non-marine Saline and Alkaline > Saline | place: Antarctica: Organic Lake...
TGTGTGTGAGTGTGTATGTATGGTGTGTATGTGTGTGCGTGAGTGTGTATGTATGTGTGTGTGCGTGAGTGTGTGTGTGTGTGTGTGTGTGCGTGCACATGTGCGTGCGTGCAAGCATGCATGTGTGGGTGCGCCCCTGCGGAACGTCACAGAGTCAATGAGGGGGCAATGCATGCATAAATGCTTTTATCTTTTTTCTTTTTACCTTGCATGATGGTTTCGTCTAGATGGACGCTCCTCAGAGGGCTGGGTACAGGCGAGATTGTAATTAAAATTCTTTTACATTTGTTTAAAGGTAGATGGGAAATTGATGTATAAAAAGCTCCGCTCGTCCTCACACATTAACAATTGGTCCGTTGACGGTCTATCTAAGCCAGGGCAGCCCTCGCTCGACCCCTTGTCTCGGCTGGTCCGGTGTGCACCAACCCCCCCAGTGACCCGGTTCAAAACCCCCTCCACAGACCGGTTGCGCACCGTGAGACCTAACTGCCCGACCACAGCCACCACAACCATCCTCACATCAAGCCCCGAGTGAGGTAAAGGTGGTAGTGACAGTTGCTGGCCAAGAGTGGCATTTGCTGCTCAAAAGGTATTGGTCAGAACTGTCAAGTATGGCTAAGTTAGCATTTGTGCCAGGTGATGCATGCTGGGTAAGTGCCACAATATATTTTGGGAGTCCGTATGCACACAATCATCTTACAACCTTGTACAGGTGCATATGGGTCAAAAGATTTATGACTGCACATTCTTGATTCTTAAGTTATCCAGATAGAGCTCTATTTGGTTTGGCCGGCCCCATGGTGTGCAATGATGTTGCTTATAGGTCTTCAAGACATATTCTGCCAACCCTAGTAATACGCAAAATGCAAAACCCATCAGCGCACTTGAAGTAGGTATAGGCACAGGAGCAGGTTGGCGGTGGTTCACACATAGGTTTGGCCAGAAACATGTTTTTAAGGTGTATATACGGTATTTGGCAGGGAAATCACCAAATAAACGGTCATATACGGTGTACATAATACGGTTCTGGCCAACCCTATTTACACCTAATTCTAGATTTGCTAAACATGAACTGGAAGTGCCATGGTCATGGGAACAAAAGGATCAACTGCGGAGCTACTCAACTCCGGAAATTGATGAGTTCAGTGCGTAACACTTGACTCCGAAGGCGTTTACGTATGTATACCGTTTGTCAGTAAAGTTCAGTTCTTTTTATGATTGACCCGCAGGCAAAGTCTAACCCTAAATCTAACCCATACGCACACAAACTCACACACAACGCACTTAAGTAGACTGAAGCCACGGAACGCATGATCTTGGACGAAGTAGGGACAGGGGGCTGTGACGAGGACTTTGAGATTTTGCAGCAGCTGGGGCGTGTAGCAATTGGCACGCAAGAGGTGGGGGGGTCAGTGCGACTTGCTTTCTGCTGTGCTGTGCTGTGCTGTGCTGTGCTGTGCTGTGCTGTGCTGTGTGGTTCTTAGTGGTTGAGCGTATGTGAGCTGCAAGCTTGACGAGAAAGATGGAGGTGCAGATCATTGTGTTGAGTTGTAAATGTGATTGGGGCAATTGGCATTGACTCTTTTGTTTGGCCCTGTGATATCGGATTTAAATCATAGCTCATGTAGGACAGGAAGGGCAGGTACTGATCACATTTAGTGTAGCCTTTGCAATGATCGATGGACATGAACTTGATTAAGTACGCCCTTTGGGCTTCATCAAAATAGCCTTGCATTGAAAAATGTATGCGACAACATGACTAGTTTTTATTTTTCCATGTGTATGTACTCTTGCATCCCTGAAAAGAGGAAAGGTTGCTGTAGGTCACCACTTACTTCACTTTGTTTTTGGTTTGCAGTGCCATCCAAGGGCAGCCAAGGACACAAAGGTACACGAGGAGGAGGAGCGCAAATATCTAGCATCCTCCTAGTTGGGAATATAAACCTATATGTCCAAGGGGAACATGTAGGAACCGCGCAGCAGGAAGGAAAAGGGCTTCAAAAGAGTTTATTAAAAAAACGTTGCAAATAGGTTGACATGAAGAGTTTCTTCCTTTTTCGAGTTGAGAGCAGTTATACTTGTGTGTCTTGTACTGCGTATTTGGAGGAGAAAACTTCAGTTTCAATAAATAAAGGTAGGAACCTCTAACGAGGACGTAATTGTTCAGGCAATACCTTTTACACATTGTAGATAAAGTGAGAAACATTTAGCATTTGCCCTTATAAAAGCCTATTTCTGAACTGAAAATAATACGCTGCTAGACATTTACTACACCAGTGCCCTTTCCAGCACCGTCACAATGGTTACAATGGGGGGAGAGCAACCTTCAGCCAGGTTGTATTGCTGATCGGCTGCTGACTGGTCTTGGCCAGCCTCAAATAAATCCATACGGTAAGGTAAGGCAGTACATCGACTATATATCAAAGGTAAGGTAAGGTTGCGTCGCTATATATGCCTCTGGGGGGAATCTGAGCGGAAGCTTGGAAAAATCCTGGAACCAAACCAAAAAAGGCACTAGAATAAATCGAGGGAAAAGGGCTAGGCACGCAGCCACAAAAGAGGCCACGCCATAAATATCTGGTTGGTTCTAAAAAGTCCTCAAACGAGTTGGGCCATCTTCATTTTGAGGTGGGAAGACTAGCTGGCGGTGCTGTGTGCGAAGGCTAACAAGATGTTCATGCGGACAGTCCAGCAAAATATGTTCCTCGTCCTGAACAGAGTGCCAGTCACATTTGTCACAGATTCTGAGCTCATATCGACTATATATGCCTCAGGGGTCAGGGGGCATTCAGAGTTTGAGCGAAAGCTTGGAGAAGGCCTGAAATTACACCTAGCCAATCAAAAGGGGAAACGTCCACGGAAAAGTTAGGAAGCCGCAAAGGACTAAGAAAGAAATGTGATAGAGAAAGGAAGTTTGAAAAATATAGGAGAGTCGTGACTGAGAAGCTGGATGCTAGAAAAGGAGAAGGCAGAGGCTCACGGCAGTCACCACAGCGGTGTCCACATAAAACTGAAATTTAACAGAACCCTTTACACATATGAAAGTCCCTAGATTATAAACATTTAGTACACAAAAGTTCCGCACAAGTTTAAAAAACTTAGCTCAGCAAAGGGTCCTTCTGTAAACACCTGCGGTTAAAGTAGTACTGTTGAGGCGGTTGATTTCAATTGCGTGCGGTTGAAATGCAATTATAAATATTTCAGCCGTGTTTCAACCGCTTCAAACGCGTTTCAACCAAAGCAGGGAGTTTCTGACGCAAAAAGTATGACAGATAAAATAACAGACGATTTGGTCCGAGTACGCACAAAACTTTTTGAAAAAGGCAATGAAACCCAGAAATTACGCAGAAAATCAAGCCAACCCTAGAAACAAATTTCAGCGCCTCAGGCATGCATACAGCAACTTGACACTAGATAAATAATTCCAAAAGCTCAGAAATAAAGAAACCAAATGTATTGTTCTACTGAGAAAGAAATTTATGCCATCAGTGAACAAGCTGGTTGTTAACCTGTTGCAGCAAATAGATCTTCTGGGCTGCTGAGAAGTCCTCCAAAAAGGTGTAACCGATCAGGAAGAATAATTCTTCAGCTCACAAACCGGATGGTCTTGGCAAAATGCAAAAGCGTGCACCTTGTTCTGGACATGTTTATCTTCACCAGGGCACTGGTCACATATGCGAAAACCACCTTCAAGCCATGCTGCCGCCTCCAATTTCAAAGTATGTGCACGCAAGCGGAATCTACGTATATTGTGCATAACATGTTTGGACAGATTAAGATGGAGATACCGTGGTACATTAATCGCCATTTATACGCTCATTTCTAGAAAAAGGGATGGCGAACTTTGGTTGAACCAAGAATGATAGGTGGCCAGTTTGTTGTTGTGCGTGTTGGGGTCCACGAACTCAGCGTCTCTTGGACAAACACCGTTCATTCTGTGCTTCAAATCCGCAGCAATTCTTGCATGGAAAGCACACGCCTAGTTTGATAAGCTTGTACATACAACTTACACCCACGCAGTCGTTAAAAGCACTGAGCAATTGAGGATTCCAGCAGGCACTTGAAAGAGGCTGTAAATCGAGATCAGCCTGGACCACACTCCGCAGATTGACATGTTGGTATTAAGCATCCTATTTAAAAGCTTGACAGCAAATTGAAACCAGTAAAACTGCAACGGTTCACCATGTCCACAACACTCTTGGAGTACAGCCCAGTTAATGGCACTAGACCGCTTCACATCTAACGTGCCCTTCAAAAAATGCAAATGCAGCGTAGACGCTATGTCGGACAGCAAGCTAGAGAATTCCCTGCCTGCCTGCAAAACTCCAGCACCCCATAGCTATTTAACTACCACATTTTATGCCAGCAGGAATAACATCATACATCTTTAGCGAACCACAAAGAAGTGTGCGGTCTGTCTGCCAGTGCGTCACGCACAAACCTACGTATCCTATAGGCAGAGGCAAGGAAAGGACGGGTTGCATGTTCAGCAGACTTAGCCATCATGTCCAAGGTCCTGTAGAAAATCATACAGCCCAGATATCCGAAAGAGCCTTAGTGAATATGGGTTGCACCGCCGACATTAAAAACAGGAACATTTTCACCAGGAGAGTTGAAGTGCACAACCTCGGCACCACTATCAACTCTTATCAGAAGCGAGCCGGGTTCAGGCCAGCCTGCATCCCTCCTGATCCTCATTGACATTTTCCTCTTCTCTTTGGTGAGGGAGATCTACGGTGCCTGGTACCAAAGTGGGTAGGTGCCTTAGGTACTCCCCTACCAAATGAGGGATATAAATTTCATGGGGACCAGGAGGGTAGCAAGCTTGATCCAAAATTTGCCTGTCCGATCCGATCTTGCTGGTGGAGAATTTGCAAAGCTAGGTATTCTTTCAAATTGAATTCTATATCCATGGTGACAAAGCAAGATCCAAAGCCCAAGGTGACTATTATACTTGTGGGGAGAGATTTTTATTTTTGCTGCAAACACGCTTTTTAGCTTTCCCAGACCCCCCCTAGCCTGTGTTTAAATTGTGACCAAGCATGATGGTTTTATCGTTTTATCTGTGATTTCTGTGACCTCTGTAAATGTGGGTTATGCTGCATTCCAGACGTGCCCCTTGACGATTACACTCTCTTTTGCAAATGTCAACACCTTGAGAGGATGCGCAGGGCAACAAACTAATTGTTTTGACGCTTACTATAATACCTCACAGGTTGACCACCTGTCCTCTATTGGCAGGTATTGACATAAGTCGGCATGCGCTGCCGTGTCTCTTCATTTCATCACCGACCAGCTCACAAGAGGGGTCTAGGCCCATCTTAGCGGTTTGAAAAGCTTAACAAAGAAGTATCGTGCACTGCGTGTCTCAGCAGCACCACAGAGAACGGGGGCCTCCGTCATTCTGACTAAAGCAAATATGCTATCGGACCTGCAAGGTACAAATTCAGGAGGAATTTGTTCGACTATCATGCACCACTTGCTGTCCTGGCGTAGCTGACATCATCCTCCCATTTCTTCCATGGAGGCACACATGTACGGTACCCATCATCCAGGCCATTCAGTGCCGTCACCTGCTCGTCGCTCAGTTTCCAATCGAAAATGCCTTCGTACGTAGATTTGATGCTGCAAGTTAAAAAAAAAGATAAACCTGCCGAGTTTAAGAGTTCAGCAATAGAATAGAACCGGGTGTGATCATAAGAGAAATAGCTGTTAACCAAACTTAGAAAGAGGGAAGCATTCTTTGGCAGTAGTACAAGGGAGTGCCTAGCAGCAGTAAGAGAGAAACATGTGGCAAAAAGGCAGAGCTTTGAACAGGAAAGTGCGCAAAGCAGAAAAGAGTATAACTGTTCAAAAAAGTAGTCATCTTACCGATCGCCGTGTGATGACTTCGGCAGGGCTGGTACCCCCCTCTGAATTGACCACTTGGTAAGCACCTGTGTTTATGTGTCGAAGGACTCTTAAAACCTAACAAACAGTCTTTATTTGCTTGAATCTAAAGGCCACAGTATTTAGCTTGAAAACAAGGCAGCATCAGCCTTTCACCTCACCCCCTGCCTAGAAGGTATTCAGAAGTTTCTATTTTATGCACAACAGAATAAATGATCTTTACAGATGAAGAACTTGATAGCCATTTTAACATGAAAGCCTAGCTGTGTTTGTTGGACACCTTTAGAATGCCATGCTGGATCGACACATATAAAGCTGCTCAATGCTGTACACAAATGAGCGCAGATTTTCATCCAGGTCTTGTACTCTGAAAGCCTGGCAGGCGCAATCAGTTCCTCATAACACACGAACACACGAATTACCTGGGCTGGAGATTTGTTTGTTTCATAAGCAATCTTGGTCACCACCGAGTTCTGGAGCAGCTTGTTGGGTCGGATAGCTCCAGGGCCTCCTGCCACAATGCAAAGAGAAAGTGTGGAACAGGAGGTTTTTTTTCCTTTCTCCAAGTGACTCGCAGTTGCCTTGCAACATAGAATACGAACCAAACTATGTCTTGCTGCAAAGTTGAGGATTTGCAGGGAAAATTACGAGCCCCACTTAAATTACACAGACAGGTGTGCCGTAACCGGAAAACAATTCATGGTGTTAATGAAGAAGCTTGAGACATGAAAGTGGGAGAGGAATGTTAAACATAAGGAGCAGCTACTTACCTAGCGGGCAGTACGCAGTGCACTGCACACCTCTCTTCTTGCACTCCTCCACGAGGGTCCACTGGACGTCAGGACAGGGCAGGTAAGGAAGATTGGTGAGGAGAGCTTGCTGCTTTGCAATTGCAGGGCTGCACGTGCAACCTCATAATGCTGTGCAAGGCTTGCATATTTGAGCTTCAGACATTCGATGGCTTGTTCCTCTAGCAGTGCAACACAATTTCTGTCGGTCATAGTTCATCAACAAAACATCTAGAGCACTCCAGACCCCCCTACATTAAGCTACATCCAACAAAATATATTATCAAAAAGTAGCAACTGACAGGTGTTGCTCTCGACGGCTCGACAAACCTGTGGGAGGCAGGGGCTGAGCTCCACTTGATTATGAAGAGGCGGGATTCGTGCGACCTTCAGAATCTCATCCACCTGGCGCAAGCTGAAGTTGGACACCCCAATGCTTTTGGTGATGCCGTCATCCACAAGCTTTTCCATCGCCTTCCTGCACTCGCACAAGCATGCCAAATCATTTGTTCTGAGCCGTATCACACCCACCTGCTATTACGTCACAGCACTTGCCATTATGTTACATCACTCGCTATTATATTACACCACAAGGTTGTAAACAAAAAAATACCTGCTTACAGGTGGGATTCATTTTTTTGATTGTCAATCGATACATTAAGGAACCTAGGAGCTTGGTTGTGAGCCTCACCAAGTGGATTCCAGAGGCACTTGGTCATATGTGATCTGATCTCCAAGGAAATCATTTGCGACCCCAGGCATAAACGCATCAGGCCTACGGCAGCAGAAAGAGTATGCGAACTGTAGATGATCATGCATGTACTGTTTGTTAAAGACATCACCTTTCGGCATTCTATGCACACCTTTCGGCATTCTATGCACACCAGCTCAAATAACACAGAAGCGCATCTCACACTGCTAGCAAAAGCACATGCAGCACACCAGCAACAGTGCAGGCACAGGTGTTTATAATACATGACGTCTAAGCTAGCTCCATACACCCAAATGTGAAACTGATACCAGTGGATGAGGAGGCAATCAATGTATCCACAGTCTAGATCACGGAGGCTGGCCTCTGCACTTTTGCGCACATCCTCAGGGCGGTGACAGTCATTGAACACCTTTATGTTATGAAAGAGTGACGTGGTGAGGGAGTGACAAGGTGTGGGTGTGATGTCGTATGTATGGGTGCTGCTGGCCCTCACGTCAGTGAAGGATGGCCTTCCAAGTTAAAATCATGGAGGGATAGTCAGGAGTACATTTCTCAAGCCATAAGTTGTTTTATTACATTGGTAGCTGCATATGCATGTAAGAGCCAGCTTGACACTCCTAATGCATTCATCTTTCCTCCAATTGGCATGTTAAGTGACAGTAAGTGGCACACTGTCACTACAGGCCTTTCCTCTGCAGTATGTACCAGGAGCTGCTGGACTGTGCTGGACTGTGCTGGACTGATGAGGACAATCACTCCCAGCTCACCTTAGTCACAATGTACAGGTCCTCTCGCTTCCTGGGAGCAAAGCACATAAGAAGACAGGGGCATGGTACAGGCATGCAATTCAGGGAATTATGAAGACAGTGCTCAGCAAAAGGTGGCTCAACAGAGTCAGTGCCAGTGCCCTATTCGTAGCTACTCTGAGGAGCGAAGGGAGGCAAGGAAGATTTTTGGTCTAGCCATAGAAGAACCTATTTAAGCGCTTTACCCCCCCTTCCCATAAGCACACACCTGTTTGCTGGGTCAGCGGCGACCCATTCCTTAACCTCTTTGCCAATCATGGCTTCATTTTGGTACAGCCGCGCAGTGTCTATGTGTCTGTAGCCGGCCTCGAGAGCTTGCCTGCAATGCAGCAGATCGCCAAGGCAAAAAGGTGTGCTCCAAACTCTCGTACAGCAAGGACCAAAAAGAAAGACAGAAGTATCTCCATGACACGCCTTTCGTGGTAGTCAATCCTCAGACAGCCAAGAATCTGCCCTCAAGCTCCATGTGTATATGTCAGCCAGCAATGATTCTGCCAACACTTGTTTATCTTCTCATGCACACACCGTACATGCCACCCTCCTTCTTTTGTTTTATTACTGCCGTGATTTTATTACTGCCGTGAAAGAGGATTTCACTCGCTGCCGTTTTATAAGTAGAAGATGTAGAAGACATACCACAGCAGGACTAACAACATGTGGTATTTTTCTCGGAAGAAAACTCATCCACTTGCAGTGTACAGGCAACAAATAGGAAAACCTGAAAAACCACATAAATTAAGGAAAAGGAGCTGAGTATTTACAACTGAAAGAGGAAAAGAGCTCTCTCAAGAGAGGAGACGGAGGCGAATAGACGCACCTGGTGGCACCAGGCTGCTGCATAAGGAAAGTGCCATACCCAACCTGGATGTTGGGACAGTGCATTGGGGTCAAACTGCTGCATGCTGAGTGCAGACCCTGCAGAATTGGTTGCTGCTGCACGATCTATGTTCTCGCTACGACTTCTGGTCATGCACTGTAAAGACCTAAATTATATTTAATGCAGCTATTGCATACCAACCATGGGCATTATGCTGTTGTCAGCGAGCTTTACAAAGTTAAGCTCCTTACTGCTGCCAATGGCAATTGGGTGGGGCTGCACCATCGCACGAGCAGCTGCACACCTACAGAGTGCGTATGTGTGACAGTGACCATTCACCAGCTTGACGCAGCGCGAACCAGGCCGCCAGCCAGCTGAGAGCAGCGGGCTGGAGAGTTGTCCACACGGGTCCGGAAAACACTGTTCTGTTAAGTGCCTTCTTTTGCTGGCGCAAGCGGCTTGTAGCGTAGTCACAGTTAAAAGTAAGTCAAGGCGGACAGGAGTGGCATGAGTGCAGAATTCTTCGGGCGTGAAGAAGTTTATTCCAGAAGCGGGGAGAGAGAGCGAGGCAGAAAAGCACGAAGGTTTCCACATGGCAATCATCAAGACGAATGGTGCAGCAATCATTGCACTCGCTCAGCCAAGCCTCCGTCCTAATTAAACAGAGAATTGGTTAAACGTTATACCTCATAATAAGCGCTTGGATGTGAGGCAGGAACAAGGGTCACGCGTCGGGGTTTATTTTGCGTGAATTTCCTGTTGAATTAATATTTATTTGTTTAAGATTTCAATAAAAACGGAAATTTACTTGCTTTCAAATCTTGAGAGGTCTTGATGATCGAGGACTTTTTCAGCAGCCCAACTCTTTTTGCTGCAACAGGTCAACAACCAACTTATTCATGATTTCCTTTCTCAGCAGAACAACAGACTTTTTCTTTTTCTTTCTGAGCTTAAGAATTTATTTGTGGCTGGCCGAGACCAGTCAGCAGCTGATCAGCCAAACAACCTGCCTGGCTGAAGGTCACCCCCCATTGTTACCATTGTAACTATTGATGAATGAGCACAATTCCAAGCGGGAACATGTAGCTGGGAACTGTTAGGAAAGGACTGGAAAAACAAGTGCACAGTAACATACAACATGTACAACGAAACAGAGCTAATTCACGTCTCGTAAAAAGAAGAAGGCAATGTATCTATCTACTGTCTGGCATATAAAGAAGAATAGTAGTACAAGACGAAAGGCACATTTGCAAGGACATAAAAAAAGTTGTCGAGGTTTAAATATGATATTGTTAAGAGTAAATATTCACTCAAAAAGTTGTTGGATGAGGGACTGCAAAACATGTAGCTACACTGTGAACTGTTCACGTCATATGAACGATAGAGGATATGCAAAAGGCTTAAAGCGAAAGGATTTTTGAGTTCATGCAGTCCTACGAGCCACAAAAAATTAACAGGGAGAAGAATTTTTATACTGTGTCAAGCAGCGCCGTGTATGACGACCGTAGCTGGGCTCGATCTTGCTGCGTGAAAGTGTGCTGCATGGCAATGCAAGCTGCTCGATGCCGACGCATCCACTCAGCACCTGAAGCAGAAATTTGGTAAAATGACGTGTCTCGATCAGGAAAGATGTCTTCACTGTTACTCACTCCAACCTTTCTTGCTGACCTGTACTGAAGTTGAGGCGAAAACAATGTGCACATGAAGCTACAGCTCCAATACGACCCTCTATTTTGTCCTGCCGCTCACCTGGATAGTATTTGAGCCTCTGGAACCCTACAGCTAATTGAACAAGTTGGCGGGGTCCACACCCAGATCTCTGGTTAAGGATATTGCCATTGTTGCCATTGCCAGGCGCCTTTTGCAGCTGGGCAGAGGCCGTCAGATGCGGAAGGGTGAAATCTGACAAGCTTTGAAGGCAGCGACTCTGCTGAGAAGCCAGCCACCTGAAGAAGCGAGCGTGGTTTCTGTAACTGCTTGAAATGAGGGTGGGATGTGCTTGCTTGCGCATCTGCGGGCTTGATGTTAGAAGTAGTGAAGTGCTCTTACGCATGGACTAAAGAATGGAGCTAGGTCCTTGTCCTTGTGATTAGCTGTTCCTGATGCTGTCGCCTGCTTCAATGCTTCACTCACGACGTGTAGTGCTGTGTCACTAATGGAAGGGCCCACACCAGCGACGCCACATCAGCAAAAGTAGCTGCTGGCAGGTTCTCAAGAAATCGCCTTAACAGCTCGTGCAGCATCTGTACTCGATAGGTAGGAAAAAACAGGGGGGGCTTTACGACATGAAGAGGTTTGCTTGTAAGGCAAGAACTTCCGGCAAAATCCTTAATTCTCTAGAACTTCAGGTGCTTGCGAATGCAAGTTGAAAAGCTTACACTGGCGATGCCTGCTGCGTGCATCGCAAACAACCGTTCATGCTTGGCAAAAGCCCATGCGCAACCTTTATATAGAGGCCATTGAGTGGTTTTTGGAAAGCACGAAAATATACAACTCCTATGCCGCAGTTTTTTTTTCAAAACTAGGGCCTGCTTAGCAGGTTTGAGGTGCTCAAGACAGCATGAGCGCACGCGTACCGGTGATTTCATAGAGGTGCGAGTTCTGGCCAACGCCCACATGGCTAAAGACAGCTGGTGTGTAGTGAGGGAGGGGCATTTTTGGCTTAGCTTTGACTGCAATGCCAAAAGCACCTTGCTGGCAGCGTGACCATGCAGGCGTACCTGGGCCTGCGTGTTATAGCATACATGACAATATATATCGGGGGAGCTTGCAAACTAAAGAAGTGGAAGAAACCTACAGAGGGGAAGCATCAACTCCCACTCAAGTTGCCGCTTGGCACAAAGAAGAGGGACATCAAAGTCAAGCCAGAGATGATGCGTCTTGCTCAGACAAAGTTGAGCCACACTACAAGTAAGAAACTTCCTTCACGCAATCACACGACGATTTAACATCAAACATGCAGACTTGATTTTGATTGATCCCTTCACCCACCCATATGACCAGAGGTAATAACCGACCTGAGCAAGTGTGACCAGCAACCCCACCAGCTGCCTGCCGTTCATTGCAGCCAGCCTTTGCGGCTTAACTACTTCGTCCAGGAGTACGGCAAGCCAAGGCGGGTACGCTGCAGGAGGCAGAGCTACCAGCTCTTTTGCTGAAGTAGCAGTGTCGTGGGTGTCAGGCGGCAGCTGCTGAAGATAATGTTGCGTGCTGCTGCACACCCCCCCTTGCGTGCCTGCAGCGAGCTTCAGAGGGAGCAAATCGGTGGCAGGCAGGGACCACAAAACATCCAGCAATCCTTGGTGGCTGAGGAAAGGTGCAAGAGAAGTGATCTCTGCCAGCATACTAGCCTCAGCCCAAGTCCTGTGGCAGGATGGCATGAAATATGAGTCAGAGATAGGCAAAAACACACACTCTCATACATTTGCGAGGGCGCCGAATTTCACCTCTTGAATGGAAAGGGGTGCTTGCTAGCGCGGAGCTGAGATCAGGGGCAAAGGGGGCAAGCACCAGCAACATACAACCAATAAGGATTTTGCCAAAAGAAAAATTAAAAGTGGGGTTCTAACCGCTCAAATTGGGTTAATGCTCTTGTATTTCCTCTCAAAGCACATCTAAGTGGCTCTACATAAAGAAAGAAGCAGAGCCTGCATGGGGCTGCATGTCCGCCTGCGTAAACGGTACAAACTCAGCCAGTGGACCTGGTACGCAATGACCACAAACTCTGCAATTGGAGCAAATGCAAAAGGCTGCATCGCAACCACAAGGCACGTACCTGGCCTCACCGTCACTTCTGAGATCCACCCCTCCAAAACCGTGTGCCCAAAGTAAGGCTGCCAACACTTCCCCCTCCTCTTGCCTACTCCCACCCCACTGCCCACCCTTCCTCCCACCCACGGCAAGGTCAGCCCTGCCACTCCCTCTCTTCCCTGCCCCCCAGACCCCTTCTGTCTTCAGCACTTCTATGCTCAGCCGCCTAGCTTCAGCCAGCCAATGAACCGCTTCATTCTTTGCAACTGCTGCGGCAGTATTACTGCTGCTGTTCCTGCTGCTGCCGCTGCCACTGCCGCTGCTGGGCATGTGCAAGTGAAGCCTTTTTGCACCACCCTGACAGCACAAAGCTGCTGCAAGTGCAGCTGCAGCTAGAACAGCGAGAAATGAAGGAGGGTGGGGTACGAGGTTCGGAGGTTGCCCACTGTGCCCTAGGCATTTCAAAAACAGGCTATCCAAACCCTGCTCCAAGGCTGATGGGGCCTCGGGCCTCGCCTCACGTGTTGAGAGCTGCTGCTGCGCTGTTTTAACACCACGCGTTTGTTGCTGCTGCCTGTGCTGGTTGTGCTGGTCGAGGGGAGGGGATGGGAGCGGGTTGGAAACAGGAGCTGGATGGGCTCTTACGTGAGGTTGAGGGGAGAGGCGTTGTTGAGGTGCGGGATGTGCGGGCATGAATGAGGGCTGGGCGGCATCATTCTCTGATGAGTGGGAGGATGGGCCTGGGAGGAGGTCTGCAGCGTGTGCAAGCTGTGCTAGCAGGAGTGCACACGCCGCTGCCTCTTCTGCCTGTATGTGAGGTAGATGTGTTTTGTGTGTGCATGTGTGTGTGTGAGAGGGGGGGGAGGGGGAGGGGGGGAGTGCGTGCGTGTGCACGTTAATGTATATGTGTGTGTCAGATGGCAGAAGTGAAGGAGGTGCCTGCAGTGTGTATTTTGGGTGGACGCACAGCTTCAATTGCAAGATTGCAAGACATTTCTATGCACGCGTCTTTGGGCGCATGACAAAATAACGTCATTTATCCAGACACAATGATTGCACCTAACCTTTGCATCTGTGCTCTTTCTTGTTCCCAGCAACCATGTGACAATGTCATGCATCTGCCTTACACTGACAATTTCTGCTGTTTCACCGTGCTCACCCTGCTTCACTCACCTGAAGCCTGTCACTGCACCTAGTAGCGGCTTGGGCCAGTTGCAACACACACAAGCGTTGCTGCCTGCGCACACTGGTGGCACCGTGATTGCTGCCTGTTGCCTCTTGGGCACTGCTGCTGGCAACGGAGTTGCTCGAGGCCAACCCCTTTGATATTCCAGAGGTGTGGGTATCGATATCTACACCAAATCCAAGGGCTTGCTTTATCTGCTGCAGCTGCTGACAAGGGTGAAGCACTGCTCGTTGCTCCTGTTCTTCTGCCTGGGCTAACACCTGGGTACGTTCTGCTACACCTTGCTGCTGCTCTTGCTGCAGCAGCTGTTGTTGTCGATTATCTATGTCAGAAGGTGCTGACGGCAAGAGCTGCGCTGCAGGCTGGGTTGGGGCTTGTGCATGGGCAGGCCCAACTCCCGTGAATTCATCATCGTGCTCATCCCACAGCTCTTCGCAGTGTAGTGAAGGGAGGGGGGGTGCTCTTGCTATGTGTGTGAGACATTGTTGTATGTGTGTGTGTGTGCGCGTGTGTGTACGTGTGTAATGCTTAGTGTGCTTGATGTGTGATTGCCTGCGTGTGTGGTCTTTGTGTATATGTATGTGTATGTATTTGTTTGTGTGTTTGTGTTTGTGTGTGTGTGTGTGTGTGTGTGTGTGTGCGTGTGTGTGTGTGTGTGTGCAATTCCGGCAATCCTGTAACAAGAACTAGCCAAGGCTCACTTTCAGTCTTTCAGTCAAAGCAAAAGGGCACGCAACGACATTCCAACCCAACCTGCAGGAGCTTGTCGCCCCTCCCTTGGCCCCTGGCGCTGCTCCCTCTCTGTTGCTGCTGCTTTCCAGGGGCTCGGAGCAAGCAAGAGGCGCCGCAAAGCAGCCTGCTGAGGTTCGGGCTGAGAAACAAGGAGCTGAGAGAGTAGCAGAGGAAAGCGCTGTGATGGCAGGAGTCCGTGAGGGCCTTTCCTTTTGTGTACATTGATAAGGGCATGGGCGTGAAGAAGGCAGGTCAGTAGATCTGATGTGGTTATGGTTGGGGCATGGGCCAGGAGAAAGTCATTGAGGGAGCGCCAATTAGCAGCTGCCGGGTAGTGCGGCTGGGTTGCGCTGGCGCCTTCTAACAGCGAGAAAAGGCCCAGACATCCTGTGTGAACGTGCGTGTGTGTGTTTGCGTGCGTGTGTGTGCGTGTGTGTGTGTGTGTTAGTGTGTATGTGTGTGTGTGCATGTGTGTGCGTGTGTGTGCGTGTGTGTGTGTGTGTGTGTGTGTGTGTATATGTGTGTGTGTTTGTGTGTGTGTGTGCGTGTGTGTGTGTGTGCGTGTGTGTGTGTTCGTGCGTGTGTGCGTGTGTGCGTGTGTGTGTGTGCGTGTGTGTGCGTGTGTGTGCGTGTGTGAGCGTGTGTGTGTGCGTGTGTGTGCGTGTGTGTGTGTGCGTGTGTGTGCGTGTGTGTACGTGTGTGTGAACGTGTGTGTGCGCGTGTGTGTGAGCGTGTGTGTGCGAGTGTGTGTGCGCGT
>Ga0307945_1002292_pt1:0-5000 | contig 15437 bp, 18 predicted proteins | sample OrgLakmetagen228_FD_201818 | JGI IMG/M metagenome (GOLD analysis project Ga0307945, IMG submission 201818) | Saline water microbial communities from Organic Lake, Antarctica - #228 | ecosystem: Environmental > Aquatic > Non-marine Saline and Alkaline > Saline | place: Antarctica: Organic...
AAGATGAAGGGGGGGGGGTGAGAAAACGTGGGTGCCTGTTCATTTTGTAATTACATAATGCAGCAATCCTTTTGCATGTCAGGGGGCAGTCCTTCAAGGAGTTCCTTGGGTAAGTCCTTCAGCAAGTCAGGGGGCAGCTCAAAGTTTTCCAGGTCCTCTGGATTGAAGCCGTCTCCTGGTTCACCTGCAGCAACGGACAAAAGACTTGCTTTGCAAACATCTGAGAAGGACTCAGTTTTGGCATTAACTGTCCATGCCCATGAGCCATAAAAGATAAAAGGGAAATGCAAGCACTGTCAACAACAACAACTCACCACGATTATTCCAATAATTTATATAATTGAGGAGTCGCATCGGTACCATAGAAAATAGAGACGCCACTGCATTACACTAGAGAGGAAAAATTAAGTAGACACGTCTAAATAAGCACCGAGTCAACACTTGCATTGCCTTGTGTTCTGGCCTAGTGTACTTGCCCTGGATTAGGTGTTGCACCCCAGCAAGCTGTTCTCTTGCCGCGGGTTGCACCATGACCTCAAACTACCCTGTTGCGTGACTGTAACAGACAGAGCCCTCACGCACTGCCCACTTGCCGCTCACTGTTGTCTCTCAAGACACTTCACTCTCAGGACAAGACCTGACAGGTTGATGTTCACCCAATCTCCTTCAAACTTACAGTGCCCATGCACAACTCACCGTTTTCTCCCGAGGCACCTTCATCCGAAAACATGCCTGACTGGTTGATGCTTCCCCCTATCTCCTCCACAATGGCCGCAGGAGGATCTCCGTACTTTTGCATCTGAACAAGCACCAGCAAGGCAGCATATCAGTACGTCTGAAAATGCAAGTGCAGAAAGGTCTCCATACTTTTGCATCACTTAAACATTTGCCTGTATCAAAGCATCACGCCTTCAATAGTGAGTTCAAGAGTCAAGATGCGTCTTGAGCAGCGTGCTAAATAAAGGCTAAGCAAACCTTTGCTGGTTTTCACTTGTGGCCACGCGGCTTGCACAGCAAAAGGTGGGCAAAATAGATGGCCCCTTACAAAGCCTAGTTATCAAGTTTAATCCACTCCTGGCACCTGGTGATGTTAATGGTTATTTCTGTATCATAATTATCATAATTTCACACATCACAGCACCCTTGACACACTGCTCTGTGTTGAGTGTGCACACGCAGTACCGTGTCGGTGCACACAAGCCGTTCATCGCTCACCTCCTGTATCAGGTCGGTCAACTTGGCAAAGTTTTCGGGGTCCTCGTCATACTGGGTCACCACTGCTTGAATGGCCTCATACTGCAGAAGAGAAGAGGTGTTCAGAGGAGGCGGTCGGATCTTGAGCTCACATCAAGTCACACCAATACCTGCAACACCAACACCTGAAACACCAATACATTATCCAGACTCTTGGGTCTGATTTGTGGGTTATGATTAAAGGGTTGACCTCTTTGTTGATCTGAGGGATGTTAAAATGAGTATGCTAGATGACCAATTTAAAAACAGAGGCATAAGAGAGGGTTCATTTTGGCTTTCTCAATAGCTGAGCCTATGCGTCATTTTTTTTAAAAGATGACAGATAGCTGAACAACCATAGCTAGCGCACTGCACTCTTCATCTTGCTCGGTTAGAGGCAGCATACAGGCAGGTCTCTTGACACATTCATTTGCAGCAGGTCAATATTGTACAGCCTACTCTTGACAAGTTCAGGAGTTTGAGTGCTTCAAGCCTTCTTAATTAAAGAGACGTTCAGGTCTCAAAGACAGTCAAACTGTGGAGCCTACTCCTGACAGATTTGGAGGAATTTGAGTGCTTTTAGCCTACTTAATTACATGAGACATTCAGGTCTCTGAGACATCTACTTGCGGCAGGTCTGAGACATTTATTTGCGACAGGTCAACACTGTGAAGCCTTCTTAGCTGCATAAAAGAAACAAGATTGATCAACTGATGCTTGTGTTCTCAACAATTTGTAAAAAGGATCCTCAATTGTTTGGTTCCAGTTATTGTCAAGTTCGATTATTTGAGGCAGCTTTTTCATTCCAACAACTAAGTTCATATTTTGGTCATCAACATGATGCACCGTCTCTGATTACCTTACTGCTCCTTACAGTTTGCGAGTCCTATATGACAAGGTGCCAAAAAAATTACAATAATGAATGTGAGCAATAAGGTTTTGCGAGGCACCTCAATCAATGTTTATTTTTGCAAATTTGTGCAATTTTTGGGGGGGACTGTGTCCCACTCACTGCTGCTGCTGGAGCTGGAGCTGCTTTTGCAGAATTCATAATAGCTGCCTGCTGCAAGCCGGAGTTACTGCTCTGCCATGCATGCGCATTCTCTCGTGAATGGGCTGTGTGCTCTAAACACAATTTTGGTCTGCCCACTGTCCTCTGACAGGGCCAAGGGAGAGTTCTGCTTGTAAGCAACTCCATTGCTCAGCCCCAATTAAGGCCACTTCCACTGCTTGAATCTGCCCACTGCATGGTGCTTGCTGTGGACGGGTGTCAACACGAGGACCAAACACATCACCGCACCAATCAACCATGACCACGCAAATTGTATAAATCGCCGCACTAAAAAGTAAGATTTTTGCGAGGTCTGGGGTAACTTGCTTTTTATTCGTATCAGATTTTGCGAGGAACCCGATTGATTATTCAATTACGCACAAAACAACCAGTGTCAGTACGTTATCAAAAATCCTTGGAATGGAAGATTTGTTTTGCTTTATAGTATATTTCAAACATTAGGATCCACATGCTTACTCCGTTTTCAAGATAGCTCTATCTCGTACCTGGTCATGGTAGCGTTTGGCCTCTTCTGCTGGCATGGAGGTTGACTCCAGCCAAGGGGGGTACTTATCGCGAATTTCCTGAAAGCATAAAATTGACAACACACACACCATCATCATTGTAAGAATCTTGAGGCGTGAGGCAGAAGGGGGTTGAGTGGCTGAAAGCCTGTTTGCATTGATGAACGATTTGAGCTTATGAACTTCTTGACCTGCACGTGATCTCAGGAATTCCGGTTTTGTTATTACTAATGTCAAAATTCACACAATAATATTACACGCATATGTATAATGCTGTAGACACACACAAGATATTACACGCACGTGTAATGATGTTATAGACATACGCAAGTAAAAAAATATTACACACACGCAATGTGAAATAATGCTGTAGACGCACGCAAGTAAAAAAAGAAAGTATAATATTACACACATGTGGTAATAATTTGCAGATTAATAAGCGACCACTTCTACTTGCCATAAGTGGGGTATACAGAAACTCTTCATAACACATATCATATGTGTGTTTGTGTGTTTGTGTGTGTGTGTGTGTATTCGTGCGTGCTAGCTTCTAATTCTGCTCGCCTTTAGTGGGGTGTACAGCACGTCTTTGCTCAGCAGCTGTCGCATGATCATGTCCACCATGCCGCTGCCCATGCCACCCTCTCCTCCTTCCCCGTCTCCACCCAACCCTCCTGTGAGTGTACATGTTACATTTTCAAGTGTGTGTGCGTGTGTGTGTGTGTGCTGCGTGTAGGGGATTTGTTGTTGCCCAGTTGCGTATTTTGCATGCATGACCTCCGTAGCTCATGCCATAGGCCTACACCAGAGAAAGTCATTCTTAGCACCTGCCACACCCAACGACCACTGAGCCCCCCAGTCCCTCCGATTAAGCAAGACAACCAAACATTTCCAAAAAGAGCTCTTATGATTATTAAAAAGATAAGCTGTATTAATACCTGCCGCACCTAACAGACCACTCAGGCCCCCCAGATCCCCTCCCAAGGCGGAGAGCAGTCCTCCCCCTGTTGAGGGCTGTGCACCTCCTCCCGCTGCCTGACTGGAAGCACTCTCGGGGCCTCGCTCACCCCTACACGCATGAAAGGGGCACTTGTGGGTTGCAAGCAAGGGGGGGTGTTGCTGCCCACTCACTTATCTTGCGCTCCATCTTCCTACCTATTCATCCATCCATCTGTCCTTCTGGCTATTCGTCTATCAACTACCAACCTACTAACCTACCAACCAATCTACCTACCTACCTACCACCTGGGCGCATTGGTACAAAGCAGCATAGTGGACAATAGAGTTCACATGAAAGGTGAAAAAAATGGAAGCTTTATTGCTTTCAGAAGATCGAAATCCCAATTTTTGTCCCCCTGCCGCCACTTCAACAAACGCTTCTTAACAAGTCTAACAACATTGTGCTTTTGCAGGGATTAGTGTGAGCACGTTGTGTGTGGGCGGCTGGAGGTGGATCTGCATTAGAGAAGCGGGCCTTCACACACAGCACCGCCAGCTGGTCTTCCCACCTTAGTATCAGGATAGCCCAACTTGTTTAAGGACTTTTTTTAACCAGCCAGATATGTATGGCGTGGCCTCTTTTGTGGCTAAGTGCCTAGCCCTTTTCCCTTGAATTTTCTAGCACCTAATTGGTTTGGTTAAAGGCTTGGTTTGGTTTAAGGCACGCTTCCGCTCAGATGCCCCCCAGAGGCATATATAACGATGTAACCTTACCTTACCTTAGAGAAGCGGGGCAACCAGAGCGCTCTTGGATATACCCATAGCTAGTCACACTAGAACAATTCTATTTGTCTCAGCAGTTTGAGAAATATGTGAATCCTGCATACCGTACCTTTCCAAATTCACCCCGGGTAAATTTCGTTTTTGCCCTCCGGCGTGATATCGGTATCGTTTATTACATATAAATTCAGAGGCTCCGGGGTTTCCGGGGTTTGGCGAAAATTAAGTTGGTGGGTGGCTGAACAGCGATGAGCGAAGGCCCTCCCGCCCCCCCCGCTCCCCTCCCAGGCCCCGCCCCAGCCCCAGCACCAACACCAGCCCCAGCATCAGCAGCACCGGTTGCGCCCAAAGGTGTGTTCCAGCGGACGTTTAAAAGCATTTTTGTCAAGTCGGCAGCTACAGCAGAGGAAAAAGCAGTGTTGCAGCAGCAAAAGGAGGAGCAGCAGAAAGCCAACCTAGCCAGGCTGCAGCAG
>Ga0307945_1002292_pt1:10000-15437 | contig 15437 bp, 18 predicted proteins | sample OrgLakmetagen228_FD_201818 | JGI IMG/M metagenome (GOLD analysis project Ga0307945, IMG submission 201818) | Saline water microbial communities from Organic Lake, Antarctica - #228 | ecosystem: Environmental > Aquatic > Non-marine Saline and Alkaline > Saline | place: Antarctica...
TGCTGTCCCACCTTTGGTAATAAGCTGGCAGCGACGTCCTCGGTAATATTGATGTCAATTAACGCAATACAACTACGGCGTCTCTTTAGAAATACTGCGCTGGTTCTCGCCGGGTCATCTCTACAATCGTCTGAAGAGATATATCTCAATTATGAGGCAGGTGGACTCCATTTTGATGGGAGCTGAATATTCAAGCGCCAAGCACCAAGATCTGTATTATAGTGGCAGAAACAGAGACACCTGTGCTGCAGCCTTGTGCAAGGCCTTTTAAGCAACTTATGCTTTACATAAGGCCTGTACTAAATGCAATGCCACTGTTATCATGATAAAACAATTTCTTCATGCTAGCTGGTTCACTGGATTAACTGATATGTTTAAACAAATTATATAATATAAAAATGACGTCGATAAATGCCGATGCAACAGCTCCAGTTCCTCCTCTCGGTCCCAGTCCCATGTCTTCCGGCCTTTCCACTCCTGTGGGGGAGCGTGCGGACGGCCTCATTGACGAGTCAGAGACCCTGGACTTCTCCACCAAGTTCACAAACCATGCCCCGTTTTCCAAGCTCTACGATGTATCTTGCCCCACGCCGTGGAGTGTCGCCAAGCGCATAGCCTCTGAGCTGGCCCTCTACATTCGCTACGGCTTCAAGCTGCTCGGCTTCCTAGGCCTGGGTGAGGCTTTTGATTTCCTTGTACCTTCCCCTGCGAAGTTGGGCTGAGCTGGCATTGGGAGTTTGAGTTAAAACACACTTTAGTTGACTTCACAAGAGCAGGCCACTGTGTTCCACTGCCACTATCAATCGGGGCATGGACTCAATGATTCACTGCCTGAGTTGGTGAGAGAGAATGAGAGAGGGAGTCTGACTACTACTTACTTGCACTCCCGCACGCTCCCCTGTTCCAGGCTACAAGTGGGCCCTCTCTTTGTACCAGCTCATTGTGTATGCTGCCCTGCTGATGCCAGGCTTCATCCAGGTGAGAGGGCCCAAAATCGAATGCTCTTTTCCTGGATTGTGCCTGCTCTGGGAAGTTAGGTTGCACACATAATGGAATGGGGCGCTGCAACTCTCACATTGCCCTGTATTTTATCGCAGGTCATCCTGTTCTACTTCTTCTCGCCCAGGGTGTCCAGGAGTGTGGCGTACGGTGCAGGGGTAAGCAAGAGCCTCTTTTGCTGATCTGCAACTCAGCCGTCAGAAACACCAATCGCCGTGGGTTTATGCAGCATACCTCGAAGCATTTCCTACAATTAACCACACAGGCGTGTGCAGTTATCTGTAGGAAATGCTGTGTGATATCTACACAGCAGGCGAACAAGCTTTTCAGCACGCCTGCTGTAACTACCGACACATGACACACCAAAGTGCAACCCTGGCTTTCACCATCCTTTTCCACTCACACACACCTGCCTGTCTGGTGCCTGTTGCAGCCAAGGCAGCGGTTGGACATGTACTTGCCCAAGAACAGGAAGTCTGGCAAGAAATACCCTGTCGTGATTTTTGTTACAGGTGTGAGTTCCCCTTGTCCCGTTAATTAAGTTATGGAGTTAGTGAGTTTTGTGAGTTGGCTCGGCATGGAACCTGTGCTCCATTTCACACAGCCCGTCAAGGGCGACAACGCCGCTCAAATAGCAGCATACACACCCCTAGGACGCCCAGGCCTGAGCTCTGTATATGTCATATGTAATGCCGGTCATCTGAGCGTGCCTGTGGTTCTTGTGCTCGTGTACGTGTGTGAGTGTGTGTGTGTGTGTGTGTGTGTGTGTGTGTGTGCAGACTGCGCAAACGTGTGTGCTTCCAAGTGTATGTGCTCATCTTGCATGAAACCACAAGGGTTGGCCATTTTAGGTTGACTTTCCATGTGTCACGTAAGGTTTCATGAATATGATGCGCCAAGCTCTCACACCGTAATTATCCATCTGAACATCATCCTTTGATTTTGCCTGAATTGCTAGACAATACGCGTGGGACTGATTGTTTATCTTCGGACACACCACAGTGTGTTGGAGGTTTCGCTGCCACAACACCCATGTTTGCTCTGTGACTAATGTCCCTCCTTTTGTGTGTCGTTCTGTGTGTGACCGTTCCCCTTACCATCCTGTGGAGCGTGGACCAAAATAATTGGCTGTAAGCCCTCCTAGATCGCTAGGCCGCACGTGAATGCGTCACTTTACTTTGCATGTGGCGTTTGTCTTCCAACAAGCTAGATGTGACACTTTGCATGTGTCCCCCCCGTGCCTGCAGGTGGTGCGTGGACCATTGGCTACAAGGCTTGGGGCGCACTGCTCGCAAAGCGGTTGAGCCAAGCTGGAGCACTAGTAGCATGCCTGGACTACCGCAACTTCCCTCAGGTGCGTGCTGCTGCACAGGAGACACACAGGCACAACAATAGGTGCTGTTTAAGGTGTTACAGCAAGGCCTCCACTTTGTCTGAATGAAGCCCCTGAGGCTCAAGCCAGTGCGATGATGAAATCTGAGGCCCGCTCTAAGGCAGAGCCAGCAAGTTATGGCTGGCACCCTTTCAAAATTCCTCCCTTTTAATAATTCCTTTCAAGAATTCCTACCTTTTGCTCGGCCTCCCTACTGGCCAAGAAATTAATCAATTCAGCCATGAGTCCTGGTGTTAATCACCACTCTTTCTTATGGCTCGATGAGCGACATGCAAGCCTGCATTCTAGCCGCAAGTATGAGCTGTACATCATCACCGACGTGTAAGGACTGGCCTAGGCGCCAGCGCTCTTTACTACTTTTTGTTGTTCTCTATACAATCAATATGTTGCGCTCGTCGTCTTTGGCATGTTGCGCGCTGAAATTAGCAGACTCGTCCGCACTCTGCGTCAACACACACAGGGAAACGCGCTGCAAATGATGGAGGACGTGAACCGCGGCATTGCGTGGGTGTGCAACCAGTGTCCTAATTACCAGGGCGACCCGGAGAACGTGATCCTTTGTGGCCAGAGCGCGGGTGGTCAGCTGGGCGCCCTAGCCTTAATCAGACAGGTGGGCAGCTTTTGAGAGTAGAATCAGAGAAAGGCACGCGGGGGGTCAGCTGGGTGTTGGGAGCTGAGGAGCTATCTGTGTAGCAGTGCCTCTTCGTGTTAGCTGAGAATGGACGAGTTTGATTATCATGTTGGAAAAAGCGAGAGAAGGGTGACCCAGGGTGAGAGGCTGAGCACGTGAGAGCTGACATTTTCTACCAGTGTGAAAGGAAATGTCTGTGCCTGGTCTGTGCTTGTGTCCGTGCACAGGTTGAGCAAGCCTCCCTGAAGCACTGGCAGCACCCAATCCGTTACCAATGCATGCTCCTTGACACACACACACACACACACACACACACACACGCCTCTTGCTTGTGTCCGTGCGCAGGTTGAGCAAGCCTCCCTGAAGCAAGAAGTGCTGGGAGCACAGCCTGCCTGGGACCCCTCTTCAATTTGCGCGTTTGTGGGTGCGTGTGCTTACGTACCTCGTCATGCCCGCCTGCCGTGCCCGCCTGCCAGCGCATGTGCCTTGCTTTTCTGTATCATCTGCTCCTTTGTGACTACCGTAGGGTACTTATATCACCGCACTACGCAAACTTTTTTGACCCCCTCGCGGTGTGTCGGGAGCAAATGAATAACTAAGTTATAAGGGCCTCGCAAAGCTCGCGTGATTAATAAAATAATTTTAAGCATGAACGGGGACAGGCCAGGAAAGCCTCCTAAAGCCATCTCTCGAGGCCCCCAAGGCGGACAAACAGCTTGGGAGGCTGGCCCTTTAATGGGAAAGAAGGACCAAGAGGAAGGGCGCCTTCATTCCGCATGTGCACGTACGCACACATACCTGCATGCATACACACATACACACACACCTACGTGCATGCACACATGCATGCGCATGCACACACGCATGCGCATGCACACACGTACGCATGCGGACACATACACACACACGCACACACATACGCACGCACGCACAAGTACACAATGCATGCACGCATGTATGCACACAATCGTACACACACGCACGTACACAATGCACGCTCACACATATGAGCACGCACGCGCACACACACACACACATGCACACACACAAACACGCACGTACGGGCACGCACGCACACGTGCACACGCACGCATACGTACGCGTGCACACGCGCGTGCATACGCATGCAGGTGCTGCTCATAGGGCCAGAAGGCCCTCGCATAGGCTCGCATTGTGTTTATTAATTGTGTTGCCCCCCTGGCATTGCTCGCATTGGGGCTTACTAAGGTTTTTCAAACCTCGGATTGGTTACGGTATCCTACGGTATCTTACTCTTTTTAGTACTTGTTTGTTCGTATCATGCTTGTCTGTCATTTTCATGTATGCTGCAAGGTGCTTGATGTGGTGGCCAGCCTCAGCTGTTTACGTTGTAATTAGCAGGTCACATACAGCTGCTTATCCACTTGCCTGCCTCCTGCTTTTTTCATCAAGCAATTTGTTGAAGTGCACTATAAAGAATACTTAAGACTGGCCAGAACCGTATATGGGTTTTCTATACACGTATATATACGCCGTACAAACCGTAAATGAATCGTACATGGGAAAATTCGACCTGTAGAATTAATTCTTAGGGGATTCATTTTGTAGCTCTTGAAGAGCTCTGGTCATATACCCCATCTCTATAGAAGGACTCCGCCAGCCCAAATTTTGACATGCAAAACATTTTGCCTTTTCGTGTGTTTGTTTCCGTTCTACAAGGCGGAGACAGACTGACCACGCTGTCAAGAAGTGCATTCTGATGATGGATGCATTGATAATTTCACACACTATAGCGATATCGTGTAGTTGCACCACACAGGTCGATACTTAAGGCGCAATAGCCAGCATCTTGCATGTTCTGATTGTCTGCAACTGATAGTGAAGCCAATTACAGTTTGCACGTCCTGCCAGGTCCAGCAATATGAACATGCATGCAATCCTTTAAGAAAGCTGCACACGTTTCAGTGCTGGAAGTAGTAGCATTTTTTGTGCTTCTTAAGTGAATCTGCAGTCTGCCAATGACATTCAGTACTAGCATGCTCTGCAAAGAAAGAGACACAACATCCTTAAGGTTCAAAAACTGTTCTTTTAATGTTGCTGCAACGCATGTGCATGGAACATATGCTACTAATTTATTGTGCAAAGAGTGCATCTTGAGTTACGTAATAATTGTCTCCTAGCCTTCATGCAGCCTTGCAAGCCCCACCCTAATGGAGCCCCACCCTAATGGAGCCCCATTGTATTGCTCCAATATGTGACATGCATTCAACCTTGCAACGCAACATCATATGGATTGCGTACACCCCTCTGGAAAGCTTGCAGATTCAGGAAGCAGGCCACCACTTTGTCCTTCATGTGTTGTTTGTAGCCACCATGCATGCTGTCTGCCTGATACTAAAACGGTATGTGTGTCTTCAAGTCCTGTCTTGACAGCA
>Ga0307945_1002294_pt1 | contig 15431 bp, 14 predicted proteins | sample OrgLakmetagen228_FD_201818 | JGI IMG/M metagenome (GOLD analysis project Ga0307945, IMG submission 201818) | Saline water microbial communities from Organic Lake, Antarctica - #228 | ecosystem: Environmental > Aquatic > Non-marine Saline and Alkaline > Saline | place: Antarctica: Organic Lake...
CTACCCTCCTCCCACCCTCTTCCACCCCTCCTCTTACCCTCCTCTCACCCTCTCTGACCTCTCATTACTCCATTCCTCTTTGCCTTGCAGGGTGCCAAGTTCTTAAAGCTCATGCGTGAGGTTTGTGGAATGCCCGGGATTTTTTTGTCCTTTACCACTTAAGCTAGATCAAGCGCTGCAACAACTTATTGTCTTACATTGTCCAATTTTTTAGGCAAAGCTGATTGGGGGTAAACTTGATGCTCCCAAAGTGGATGTTGTATTTATGCGTGCGTCCAAGGCTGGAAAACGGATCAACTTTGCTCAATTTCAGGATGCCGTCGCACAGGTGAGCCGTTTGGGGCTGCTTTTACGCAGCAGGCGTTTACAGTTTCATTTCAGGTGTCTGTCGTGCCTTGAAATATTGCATCAAGGTGCATCCCTTTTCCTTAAAGTGGAAGGTGTTCAAAACGGAAGAAGTAAAAGGTTATGTTGTGGTCAACGACTGTGGCTTAGTTTTCTTGCAAGGCTCTTCCACACTTCAATTCAGCTAAAAATTGCTTCAAAAATGTCCAACAAAGCTTGATCCAGTGGCCTTGAGATAGGTAGAGTTGATGGCACGTGTCGGCTGAGTTTGATCAGGCCAAGATGTATGGAAGTGATGGTTATGATTTAGAATCTAGGACCGAGTTAAACGCAGAAAAAGGGAACTTGTAGCCACCAAAAAGGCCTCTGACGTGACCTCCGGAACTTGTTGGACGCACCTCACAAGTTCCTCTTGTCTCCCCAAATTAACGCCCCTGAGCTCTCCAACTACCATACGTACATGTACTCACCACCACATTTCCAAAAGAATCTTTTTTAAAGAATTTGAAGATCTGGAAGATTATGTGGAATAAATATTTCACAAAAGTAATTTGATCACCGCCTTTATCCCCAAAAAATTGTGATCAGTATTTCAGAAATTACTAGGTTATCTAGACACCTCTGCAAACCTGTGCTGGCTAGTCCTGTCAAAATGTTTCCCAAAAGGATGTCAGGCTAACATTACGCTGAAAACAAACTATGTGCTTGCTTCTCCACTTCTCGCTGTTTTGCAGGTTGCTGAAATTAAGGGGTTGACTGTGGAGAACATAGCTGCAAAAATTGCAAGCGCAGATCCCTCAACCGGGACGACTAAGACCGAGGCTGTGAGGCACCACGATGATAAGTCCACTTATACAGGGATGCACGTCGGGAAGTGAAGTGCTTCCTGCCAGCCCGGAGGCAAAATTTAGAATTACTACTAATTTAAAGCAGCATTTGCCTTCTTGCTTGATAACGTGTCACATACCTTCTGTAGTTCACAGTTGCATCCAGCTTTTCACATTAATTGTTCATATGTACAGGTTTATTGTGTCCATACTTTGCTGATATACTTCTTCCAATGTAATTTGTAGTCACCCGTTTTGCCATTCACTTTCTTGGGGTGTGTTTGACGTGACATATACTCTATTTTGTGTGAACGTGCTTGCTTGATTTTTATTTGTTTGATCTGATCCAAACACGTTTCTGCTGGGAAATGCTGCGTCAATGATGGAGGATGAAATAACAAGATCCGAGTCAACTTGTTCATGCCGCTGCTGGCATGCGCGTACCAACCACATGATGATTCTGTTAGCTTAAATGTGGGAATTATAAGACGAAATTGTCGGTGAAGGTGCAGCAAAAACGAACACTTTTCTATCGGCGCGCTCGTTTGGTTGGTTTCGGTTTAATTGGCAGCAAAAAACTTGAATTATAAATTAGAGGAAGGAAGGCATTTTCTTCAGGAATGTAGGAGTGGTCCTATGTACAGCTTCCCAAAGCTGCCTGACGAATACGAGCCTCAGGGACATAATGATGGGCTGCCTTGCCATGAAGCTCTGCAGCTCAAGGGCCATGAGGGCCCGGTGTTTGTAGTCCGCTACAACCAGCAAGGCACATACTGCGTGTCAGGAGGCAAGGTGGGTCTACTGATTACTGCAGCAGTAGTAGAGGAACGGCACGTTGCATTGCGCCTGGGATATAGATTCACAAAAGTGTTGCACACGCTTGTGCGTGGACGCATTCATGATGATGCTGCGCATACTTGTGCCACATGGCCATGCACGACCACCACCAGGATCGCAACATCTGCCTCTGGAATCCGCTTCGTGGAGTGCTGGTGAAGAAGTACAGCGGTCATGGCTACGAGGTCCGAGATGTGTGCGTGGCCAGCGACAACAGCAAGTTTGCCTCATGTGGCGGGGACAAGCAAGTGGGTTCCTCTTTCTGTGTGACCCTGCTGCTTGTAACATAACGCTAGCTGATTTTCGTGGCCACGCACAAGAAGAGGCGTCTCTGCTGCACGTCAATGACTGGGTGCATGAAAGTGTTGCGTCTGTGTTAGCACATCAAATCCACCGCTTCAATATCACGAAAACGTACCAGAGGGGATTATATGAGCATAAATCCAAACATGCTCAATTCTGCATTAAAGGGGCGACAACCTACACATTAACTCGTCAAAACGGACCCAATCTAGCTTCACACTGATGCTGATTTTATAAGCTACCAGAGCATGTGCTCGAATTTAGTTGTATCGCCCTTCGTAAGAAATGACAGGATTATATGCACACGTCGTATACCTATGCCCTAAATGGGTGCTTTGCATGGGGAATGGCGCAGTGATCTGCATATCTCGCCAACCACTTGGTGTTTTTGCCCCATTGTTTTGCAATGGTTTTCATTTAATCCAAGGATTCCAATTTTCACTTAATCTAAGGACTTCAAAACACGAAAAATCACTCAGTTTGGTGCTCTGGCTGGTCAGATACAGCATATGGCTGCTCAAAAAGTAGGGTTCACGCCGCGGCCGATTAGGTATGGGCCCCCTAACTGGCGAGTTTTAAGCTCAGCTGCATTGAAATCCCACATATCAGTGCTGAGCTTGAAACTAGCCAGCTAGGGGGCCCATACCCTAGGAGCATGCAAAAACCATACCCATTATGGGCCTCAGATAACCCCTCTGAAAGTGTCCGCGCAATCACAACTATCCACTCACTGCACCAAGGGGGCTGTTGTTCATCACCTTTTATCCTCGTTCTGACCCACTCAGGTCCTGATTTGGGATGTCAGTACGGCTCGTTTTATAAGGAAGTTGAGAGGCCACGACAGCACTGTCAATGCGGTAGGTTCAAACGTGTGTGTGTGTGGTGTTTTCTATCTTATAGCCTTACAGCACAAGCTCTAGTTTTGATTTGAATAGATGCCGGTCCACCATATAAAACTGGTGGTTGATAATCTAATCAGACTGAAGCTCTTAGAGATGCGCAAGAACAAGATGGACAATGAGAACAGAACCAAGTACAAGATCTTCAACCTGAACTATGTCTTGCTCAAAGCATGCATTTACTTGACAAAGTAATCTTCTGTGCATCATTTGGAGGACTACATTAATGTTCCGTCTCCTACTGTGCAAGTACATCCATGAACTAATCAACAAGTCTAAACACGCGCACAGAGCCCTGGCTTGTACTTTACACATGGGTTCACTGCAGGTCACGTATGCAGCAAACGACGACTGCTTAGTTTCAGCTGGCTATGACCAGTGTGTAAAGATCTGGGACTGCAAGTCCCGCTCCATTGATGCCATGCAGACCATGAAAGCGTTCAAGGTACTTGGACCTGGTGAATGAGGGAGGTAGTTCGTTTGTCTAGGTACAAGTGCACATGCGCCCAACACAAACTACCTGGACAAGGGAGCTGTGTGTTTCTGGAGTTCAGCTTGGATCACGTGTGTTGATGCCAAGATAGAGCCATTGTGCCTCATTAACAACATATGGGCAAATTAATAAAGCCAAATAAAACTGCTTGGCTTGATATTGTGTGTGTGTGCTCAAGGAAACGGTCAATAAGACACTCAAATTGCCCACCTCACAGGACAGTGTCACTGCTGTAGTGGTGCGCAACGCTGAAATCATAGCCTGCAGTGTGGACGGCAGTGTGCGGCGCTTTGACATGCGCATGGGCCGTATGTACGTCGATGAGCTGCACCACCCTGTCACGAGCTGTGCAGTGTCGCATGACGGGCAGTGCTTGCTCGCCGCGTGCCTGGACTCCACTCTTAGGCTGCTGGACAGGTGAGTGCGGTTTAGGGGTGGTGAGGAAGACGTGAAAGGGGGTGGTGAGAAATTGTGTAGAGTTTGGGCAAAGAGCGTGAAAGGGAGCGAGCGTGGGTGGTATCCCTATGTTTAAAAAGTAGGTGTTCGGTTGTGGGGTGATCAGCGAGTTCAAGGTCGTTTGTCACCTCTGTCTATGATTTCCAGGCTCAGATAAAGGATGCATTCAAATCTCCACAAGGGGGATGGATGGTTGGGCCTACTTATTTGCACAGCAATCTGCAGCACATGTTTATAGAGATTCCTCAGCACTACCAGACATCATAATGAGAGGAGGTCCTTACATATAACCATGTTTTTAATATGTGCCCCCCGCCAAATCTGACCAGCCGCTTACATGCAAGCATTGACGTCATTCGTAGGTCAAGCGGGGAGTTGCTAGCATCTTACCAGGGCCATGTGCATGAGTCTGTCAAAATGGACGCCTGCCTTACACCCTCGGATGCGCATGTAGTGGGCAGCTCAGAGACAGGTGAGATCCGCTTAAATTTACGTACTGGCATTTTTGTTGTTGTGTTGGCGTGGAAGCCTGCTGCACACCCTAGGTGCGCATGTTATGGGTAGCTTAAATAAGGGTGCAATGCGTGAGGGATGGTCCCGTCACATATTGTGCAACCTGACAGCTGTATGCAACACCCGTAGGGTACAGGAAACTGGAGTGCAGCAGTTATGTGAAAGATTTTGGGTCACGTTGCATGCTTGCGGGACTGAAGCCGTGCTCAAGCTTTGGCTAGGTCATGAGGCTTTTAACAAGGAATATCACTTTCATGGTGAGGAATTGAGCAGCCTGCAAAGGAAAGGTCTAATGCCACGAGCAACAACTGGAAACAATCCTTGCATGAGTCATGCATGTGCACGCACACTTCATACACACAGAAGCACACAATCATGCGTCCAGTAGCCTACACTGACGTGAAAGCGCGTGTGTATCCACACACACAGCACCATTACACACATGTTCACAGGGGAGGTCATGTATTGGGACCTAGTGGAGGGTGATGTGGTCAAGAAATTCAGGGCCCACACGGGTGTGGTCTGCTCCTTAGCAATGCATCCTCAGGGCAGCCATCTGCTCACAAGTGCGCTTGATGGGGTGGTCAAAGTGTGGGCAGCTGAGGCCCCAAAATCTGCAGCTCCGTGAGTCAAGTATTGCGAGTCTAGTTGAGTAGATTGCTTTGCAAAGAGCCTTCTAGCTTCTTATTGCTTTGGGTGGTACACGTTTAAAGAAGTGAGTGCTTGATCTTTTTGTCTAGGTTAAAGAAGATGTGCGGCTAGTTGGTTTGATCACCTCGTAGAAGATGCGATGGTGACACAGTCTGCTGTACTTTGAGTGGCCATTTCTGTTAAGTGGTCTTCATCTGCACAGGTTATAATGTGTCCTTACCCTAAACACTTTAGTCTGCCGTGTTCTTTGTCATGCACTGTGCCAGTGGCTCTTGAGCCTGTCAGCAGCATAGCCTAATTTCTAATTCAAACTATGAGATTAGACAAACAATTTTGGTACGGCCGTGTCAGGGGTCTTAATATGTGGTCTCTAGTTATGTGGATAAAGGTTATGATCCTCGGAATAAGAGACACTTAATATAATTATAGTATGTATTGTTTTCATTCTTTCTCACGTCCATCAATTTCAATGTCCTATATATTGTTTGTATCTGCACGTATCTACTATTATATTTGCTTGATGTCAGATTACGATCCCAGTTGACTGAGTGATGACGCAACGGCCTTTAAAACACCAGAGGGGGGACACTGGGCAAAAGCCAAAACATGCTCCTTTTTGCATGAAAGGTGCAACTTCTCACACGTCACTTCATCAAATTGGACCCAACCTAGCTTCAAACTGATGCTGACTTTACAAACCAACCTGAGCATGTGCTTGGAATTAGACAAGTCGCCCTGCGTACAGAATGACAGTCGCCCTGCGTACAGAATAATTAAAAGCACACGTCGTGCACCTGTATCCTAGATCCCTACAGGCACAGGGCGTATTGGGGGATTGTGGAGTCATGGTCAAGGGGGGATGCCATTTTTCCTTAGTGACTAGGGCCCATTTTTGTAGGGCGGTGATGATGTGGGTAAGCATACGTGAGAACGATTTATAAATCTTTTGGCTTGCATGTCTGGAGGTGCGGTATCTTTGTGTGTGATGAGGCCCACGAGCTCCAATGCAATACTAAATTGGGAGCGGGTGAATGTTGTCATGTAAGCCGCTGTATTTTGCCTTTTCAAAAGCCCTTAGTAGAATGTTGAGGCGCTCAGGGTTGAGCGCATGCCTTTGCATTTTCTGTCTACGTTGTAGATGCAAGCTACGGTGGCAGTGTACACTTCTGGAAGTATAGGGTCGTCTGAGGGAGATTCGGTGTCATTTCCTTGGTGCTTCATGAGATCAACGTCAGTGATCCAGCACTTGCACTGCCCAGTGGCTACAATGTCTGCTTGAGGGTTAGTGGGCTGCCTGGATGTCATAATTGACTTTGTTCCGAAGTTTCATGTCATAGGGCTGGTGGGGGGTTCCTTTCTTGGTTGGCTGAAAATCCTTGTATTCGGAGATTGCTTCTTAAGGTGTGCGTCTGGTGCAGGTTGCAGTAGGTTTGGTGCCGTGATATGCTCTTTCCAATATCAACTCCAGAAGCTGGCAATAACAACAACTAGCTACGCCAGTAGAAATCACGGAAAAGTATCCAATCGTTAACCGACCAAATTACCCCGAACCACACACACGCACCTGCCAGACTTAAGGCGTGACACTTAATCATCTTTAATTCAACGGGTGGAAAAGTTTTCGCCGCCTGCGTAAAATTTTTCTAATAACAACGGACGGCAAATGGCACCCCAGCAATCATGTATTGAACAACGTCCTTATGACTCAAACATTTCGTCAATAGATGCTGAAAACGATTGTTCCACAGCAGAAGGCAGGATCTCTTCTCGGAGCCAGCTCTCTAAACTGCAAGCTGCTTGCTCCCACCTTGTATCCTGCAAATTTCCGAAAATGAAAGGCAAGAAGATGCAACCAGAACTCACTACCGCCAATTGACATGACATATTTGAAATAGAAATGCTGTTGTGTAAAGCAGCAAAGTCAGGCAGCCAAACTAGACAGGAATGGTGTCTCAGATCAGGCACCGTTTACAACACATCTTGGACCAGAGAAGTTTGACTCTCTATAGTTACCGACAAGCAAGGTTGCAATGTCTGTTGCAGTATACCTCAAGCCCTGTGCTTTCCGACCCTTTTCCTGCACTCACCAGCATGCAGTCATGGGCCATTGATTTGATGATAACAGGCTTCACCCTGTACACGGCAGCAAGCTCCTGGATTGCTTGGACATCTACGACCTGCACGATGTGAATGTCGGATTGAATTTCAGCTGCAGGCACCTCAAGCTGCAGGGACTACAAGCAGACAATTGGGGCATGAGGAGGAGGATTTCTTTTCATGTTAATCACTCGCGATGTCTCACTCCCCCTCTGCAGCATAGAGGTGGTCGCCAAAAGGAGTTGTGCAATACTCGTGCATGTTACACCCAACCCCTCGTTTTTCTAGACGCAAAAGTGCCATATCAGCCATCACCATCTTGTCATCCTCTCCAACCAAGTCACTGCTGCTCCATACCTTGTCATCCTCTCCACCCAAGACAAAGGCAGGAGGTGCGTGCGATGGTGGTCCAGGCAGAGGCACCTACAACAGCAAACATAAAAGGGCGAATACGTGTGATGCTTCATTTAGCTTGTAGCACGTCAGATTTGATGCGTTTGAAAACGCCTGGTTGAGGCACTGCTCTTTTCAGCTCCAAAGAAAATTTAGCAACACATAAGGCAATAAGCCTGAGCCCACGCCATTAACATGCACATTCAATGCATGGCAATCCTCTGTCCAAAGCCACAGAGTTAAAAATCAGCGGACCCGATGTAGGGTTGGGCGTTTGGCCAACCCTTTTCATATGACATGATATTTTACATTACAGAGCCAACACTTGCAAGTGGCAAGTTTGTTTTGATAGCCACCAGACTGGGAAAAGCTCCGGCTGACATACGTGCATCCACCATGAACACATGTGCATACATATAACATGCATAGAAACACACATGCAAACATATGCACGCACACACACTACCACACACTACAATGCACTGATAAAGTAGAGCATTGACACAACAAACACAGAGCTGTACTGTCGGACATGCGGATCTACTTTTTGGCTACAACTAAAACCGATGGCACCGCAATGGAGGGAGCTTTTCCAAACAACACCTGCTTGTTGACGTCTGACAGGTCAATGAGGCGAACCGGTGAACAGGCAGCAAGTTGTTTCCAATACCTGAAAAAAGTAAATAAGCAGCAACAAATTTGCAGGAGCAGAGTTGTAAGAATACTGAATTTGCATGTACTGGTAACAGCAAAATAAGAAATTAAATAGCTTTCAATTTTTTGATCATTTCAGGAGATTTATTCTCCTTTTGATAGCATAGTTTCTATCTTTCCAGCCAGCTTGATTAATCGGTCTTGATAAGCCCGTTGCTGAAGTCCGTAAAATATGATTACCTTGCACTTCACCACTATTGTAACCTTGCGACAGTCACCTTTCTAGATCTTGACGAGGTAGATCATCTGAGAAGAAAAGCTCCCGGCAAGCGTCAATGCTCTTCTGGAAAGACTTGAAAACAAAGCCGTATGTAATTTTCAGGCTGGCCCAAAGGTCCTTCTTGATAAAACGGACGATCATGTCTCTATTTCCACTGCATTTGTTTGTTGCAAGACGGATCGGTGTTATCAACGTTTGAATTAAGTCAGCGCTGCTCTCAGACCTGAGCGAGCAACCTTTAACATTGCTACATAAATAATGTGCCTCGATTGACATGGAAAATGGTCTGTCTCCGTCTTATCTCAACATCACATTACAAACCACCAAAAATTTCAAAATTATGCATCGTAAGCTGCACGCTAATTGTAAGGGCACTGTCAATGTTCCACAAGATAACACACACGACGTTAAAAGGGTATTGAAATTACATAGTGCTGTTACCTTGGAGGGACGCAGCACACAAAAGCCACGCCTGCCAGACGTGGCAAGCCTGTGCTGCCCTCGTAATTATCCTCCCGCATTCCGTTCAGGTACTTTTGAAGGATTAGGCCTCCGAATCTGTAAGGACAGGAAATCGGCATAGGGAGTTATGTTCAGCACTCGAAGGCACCTCTGACATTCCAAGAGCTGAAACGCAGCTAAAGCGGCAAGTCTTTTGGGTCCTCTGTCACACACACACACACACACATTAACTTACGTGCAACACTCCTTTTCAAACCATTAGCAAAATCTACGTAGCCCTTTGTACTCCTTAAAAAAAAGCACTCATGGTTTTTTTATTCTTTAAAAGTGATTACCCCTTCCCCTCCCCACAAGAAAGCACTCACGAGTGGCCCACTACCACCGGCTCTTGAGGGAAGGCAGCTACAAGGTCCGCCAAGTCTTGTGAATGGCTTTGCAAGGTGCCCGCGACGATGATGGGAGAGTCTTTATCACTGCTCATACAATCTGAGTTGCCCTGCAATAACCGCAGAGAAACCAGCATTTACTCAACTAAATGAGGTTTAGCTAAAACCGTTTATATATTAGTGTATGGCATTTCTGCCTAGTAGTATATAACACCGCTTACCCGCTTACACATTACTCTCATAAGCTTCATTTGTGCTTCAACTTGTTTTTGAGTCCTTCCAAAAGCAACAAATGAAGTACTTACCGGTATGCACTGGGTATGTGCTTGTGTGATTCCACAAACGTTGGCCAAAAAACGCAATAACATTTATTCTCAGCTTCCACCCCTTCCTTGCTTCCCAGTGCTTTGACCAAACCTTGCTATAACGATTCACAGTATTCAATTTGATTCTTGCATCTTTTTGCTACTATTTTTCCTTTCCCTCCGCAATGCTCCTTCGTTCCTTTGATTTCACAAATGTTCAGACCATACTTACCTGTGCACGTAAGCTGACTGCGTACGTGTTGAACCCTTTGGCAGAGAAGTCTGTTGTTAGGGCAGGCAGTTGCACACACTTGGCATGATATGAATTGGTGAATGGATGGCGTAAGCGGTGAAGTAAACAGGTAAACACGGACATATGCATCTTCGCTGCAGGAAATGAAAACACGTACATGGCATGAATCTTTCAGCCCAACACCACGCAGCATGGTAGGACCCATGGACGAACAAGAGAGGCGGCCGGCTGTTGCCTACGGCCTCATTCTGCACAAAATAGAGGTAAACAAGGGTGAAGAGAGGTCATCCCTGGTTGGTTAGTGCGCGCAACAGAGATGCCCAAGTGCACACACGATGATCACGGAGTGCACCACTTGCTTAGTGCGTCAAATCCAACGCTTGCAGTACCTCAGCACGCTGAAGCAGCAGTTCTAAGCCAAGTCCATCGGCAGTGATGTGTCGCAAGCTGGATATTCCGGCGGTGCTGCTGTGAATATTTTGGTTGAGGTTTGACTGAGAAGTGTACGCGTCTATAATTCAACCTAAGTATGTACGCGCGCGTGCGTGCGTTTGCGTGTGCACGTGTGTGTTTGCGTGTGTGTGTCTGTGTCTGTGTGCATGTGTGCGTGTGTGTATGTGTGTTTGTGCATGTGTGTGTGTGTTTGTATGTGTGTTTCTGCATGTGTGTGTATGCGTGTGTGTATGACCGTGTGTGTGTGACTGAGTGAGTGTGTGTATATGTGTGTGTGCGTGTGTGCGTGTGTGTGTGTGTGTGTGTGTGGGTGGGTGGGTGGGTGGGTGGGTGGGTGGGTGGGCCTTTGTGTGTGTCTGTGCGTGTGCGCGTGTGTGCGTGCCATTCCGTGCATCACGATACCTAGCGTGCACCCTAGTCCGTCTGAGGCTCGTCAACTGCCTGCCTCTGATGTGTGAGGAACCCTGTCTCACAGGCCTCCCAATTTGGCCTTTCCCGACTTGCATTGCTGCCTAAGTAAAGTACCACTAAAATATATTTTTTATAAGCATTGATTTCAATGAATATGCCTTTTATGCTGAGCTGGATGACCCGTTGAAGAATGAAGTATAGCTGTCAGCGTTTGGGGCTTAAGGATCGAAGTTAACTTTTCCATGATCAAGAGTGTCAGAGAAACCCCTCAGTAACAATTTACATCCATGATCTTTGCACATACCTACACACACACACACACACACACATACTCACACACATACACACACACACACACACATGCGCACACACACACGCGCACACACACACACACACACATACATACACACATACACACACTCACACACACAGACACACACACATGCGCACGCACGCGCACACACACACACACACACACACACACACACACACACACACACACACACACGCACACACACACAAACACACAAAACACACACACACACACACACACGCACACACACACACACACACACAACACACACACACATACAAACACACATACATACACACATATACACACATGCACACAATATGAAGGTCATGTTTGCGTCCGTTCTGGCGCGCGATGGCATTTGCTGGTTCTAAAGCACGTGCGTGTCAGAGTCATTTTGATTAACGCATCCATGGGAGCTCTGCAGCACTATCCCCGAGGTGTCACCATCTAAATCTACTGCATTATATTGTAACGTACAGTAGAGATTTGCTGATTGCATCTAAAAGCTCAAGCAGCAAGCCCAAACATGATAACAGGATGGTTTGCCTGGATCATGTCGTCGATACGCATGTGTATCTCGAATTTTTTTCAGAACCCATCTCAGAATGATCCCATTTCTAAAGTACAAAGTGCACGGCAAAAAGATAACCCAGTTATAAGTACGGTGAGAAGGATAATTATTCATTAATGAGAGACCAGCCCCCGCCTTGTTGCTTCACACCTTCACTCTTGTCAAAAATAAATGGTGGACGTCACGTGTAAATTTTGGTGTGGACCCCCTTGGGGGACCACCAACCCCTTAGCCCCCCTTCCAGTGCTCCCACCCAGACAAAAAGGGAACCAATCTGCTTCTTTGTTAATTATGCATCCATTTGCTTACTCATCAAGACCTTGAACTAAAGTGTTGCAGAGTTATGGGGCAAGAACCGAGATACGGACGCCCATGCACACATGACCTACCAGGCACCCGCAACTGGGTTGCACAGCCCCACATTGCTTCCAATTCTTCAGAATTCCATTGACTATCTCATGCTGTTAACATCTAAGACTCAAGAAACACAGTTATTAAAGCAAATATTGGCGACATAAGCGATACATTACGCAGCCAAGTCCCCTCCCATCCTATTGCAACAAAAGCGCTTGCTAGAACTCAAGGCCCCTAACTGGAAAGAGCGGGCCTTCAGATGGGAGATGTATGGCAAACTAAGAAACTGGATCTCAGCCTATTGGAGCTGGAGTCTTCCACCCTCAGTCAAACAGAACCACCACAGTAACAAGTCCTGGAGGGACAAGCAAAAACAATCATACACAGAGCCGAGCTTGCGGGAATTGCTGCTGCTTTGATGAATGAACACACCCATATTGCAACAGACAGCGCTGGTGCACTATGACAAATAATAAATAGCACCCTCTACCCCCAGCGCATGAAACGGCATACAATGCCAAACTCCTAGAAACCATCGTACACCACATCCAATTATCTAAAGACACAATCCATCTCTACAAGGTTAAAAGCTCATGCTGGCATCCTGGAATGAGGTGCGCTGATGCCGTAGCAAAGTGCTCTGCGGAAAATCAAAGTGGCCATGATATCCACATTAACACCGACGCCCATCCCAATTCATCCATATCCTGGCCAGCAAGGGTGGTAAACACTCCTCCAGCTTACCTACCAGATGCCTTGAACACCTGCCAACGAGGGCCTCCAGCAGAAAGGCTCTCCATTTTCTCAGATCTCGATGCTGTGAAAGCACACATGCACGTCCAACACAAACTAGGTACTAAACCAAAAAAGGTTTCAAACCATCAGCCACAAAGTGCTTCACGAAATACCAAGAATTGATTAAGGAAGGCATTGTCGAGAAATACATAACTCATTTTGGCAAGTGCTGGTTAAGAGTTCATCTAGCAGCAGGGCCCGCAGCAAAAGAGTGATGAACCAGACCATGTTTCATGCTCCAGACCCTCTCGTTGTGCATGCGCTGCTCCTCACACATGAGTTTACATATAGTGTTATTTGCCTCCCTCATTCTTGGTATCCTCAGTGTGACAGATTCATGTTTTTTATGTGCCTAAAACTCACAGATGATTCCCCCTCTTTCATTTATTGCGGTCGGTTGGTCCTGGCAGATGCTTAATTGTCAGCTGATTTTATTCAGTGCTGCAGTGTGCCTTTTTTCCCTACCCAAGGTTTTTTGTAGGTGCTACAAGAAGTCTGGTGCTACAACAACAAAAATTTTTACATGTTATACATTCGCAGCCTAGCAGTCGCACGTTTTGACTGATGGCTTAACCTGTAAATCCTGTAAATTCTCTAAAGCTTAATTATAGTGTGTGTGCTTTTTTACACATTATTGCACCTAAAGCTTAATGTAGGGGGGGGGGAGTGTCTAACGACTCACAACCTCAGAAAGTATTCGTCTCCAGCTCTTCAACCTTGGTTGGGTTGGGGGTGATTACAAATGATCTGAACAATTTGATCCGCAAGCAGGCAGAAATATGCACTATTAGTGCTCGTTATGAACAAGGTAGTATGACATAAATGAACGCTTGCTTCAAAAAAGATGTGGGTTCTGTAAAACAGAAGTTCACACTAAAACAATTTTACTCAAATTTTCGTGAATTTAAAGCCAACAATCATGCAATTCTACTGACGTCCGAACTCAATCACCACGACAAGGTCGACAGAGACTGCAAATATAATACTCAATATTACATAACTCTTTTTATGCATGCAACCCAGAACACTGGACAATCACTAGTGGAGAACTAATACATACTCGGACCAGGTGCAGTTCCAAACCTGTTCACGTGCACCAACGACAACTTTCATTCACGCGCGTCGCTTCAATACCATCTTGTGTGTCAGCAGCAGCTGAAACTTTCGGTCATGGTCCGGAATGAGAAGAGGGGCACAGGCTTCTTGAGCCAGGAGCTCAAAGCCATACAGTGACATCAGGCTGGCTAGATGATCTGCAGACCTGAGGTTTTATTGAAAGTGGTGTCCGAAAAGAGCATTTTGCCATTAAATTGACCGAGCAAATTTGCAATTGGAACACTCTTGCACGTAACAGTAAAGGTGTTTTTTGCAACTCAGTGTTGCAAGGCTCCTTTTACACCCAAAACTGAGCATTCAGCTGAGCCCCCAATTTCACTCCAACATCAACTACACAGTGCTCAAACCTACTGCAGACTAAAAACCAACGATTCATAACCCCCTCATGCTCATAAATACAATCTTGCCTCAGTGTAGCAATTGATTTCCAGCCACAAGGCACAACACTTTACTTAAGCATAATCAAATGTTGCAGGAGCTCACGACAGCGATTGATGCAGCCTCACCTGACTGGCGCACCGTCCTTGTAGAGACCCCCGAGCCAGTTGGACTTGTTTGTGTACTCTTCTGACCAGCTGAAGGGGCTGGTGAGGAGCAGCACGCCACCAGGGCAAAGAGCAGAATGGGCCTATCAAGTGGCACATACAAAACTTATGATGCTAACATGACTCAAAGTGCATGTCACTAGGGCGCAGGATCATGGGCCTGAAGAAGTAACAAGCACGTGCGGTTCAGAGTTGTGCATAATGTGCAAGAAGGGTACATTGAAAAGGGGGACTTGGTCTGCTGCTCAGCCATATGGGGCTTGCAACACATCACCTCCACTCATTATCGTTGTTTTGAGACGGGCAGCCATCAGCTTGCGCGAGCAGAATGTACAAATATGCTACGTATCCAGGCAGTCCTTACCTGCTGCAGCACGCGTTGTGGGTCAGGCACTCGGTCCATGAGGTTGGCAGCCAGCACAAAGTCAAAAGTGCCCGCAAAGCCCTGTCCAAAGTTGGTTGCATCATAGTCCTTGAGTCTATCCAGTTGGTGAGAGTGTATTTACGCACATGCTGAAAGATTTTTGCACACGTGTATGTAATTCGTAGGCTTGTATGTGTGGGCATGTTCGAAAGTGTGTATGTCGCATCTGAGCGTGCTGCGTATTTATGTGCGTACATTGAAGAAGAGAAGCGCGATTGGGCTCATATATATATATATATATATATATAAAGAGAGAGAGAGAGAGAGAGTGTGTGAGAGAGAGAGAGAGAGT
>Ga0307945_1002296_pt1 | contig 15424 bp, 10 predicted proteins | sample OrgLakmetagen228_FD_201818 | JGI IMG/M metagenome (GOLD analysis project Ga0307945, IMG submission 201818) | Saline water microbial communities from Organic Lake, Antarctica - #228 | ecosystem: Environmental > Aquatic > Non-marine Saline and Alkaline > Saline | place: Antarctica: Organic Lake...
AAATTGAAATCAACTATGGTTGAAATAACCATTTTTTTACTCGCACCCCGTGTTAAAACAACTGGCAATTTCGTGGTTGATTCTAGTTGATTCAAGCCGCCTGCAACAGCCCACTCTTTTCCGACGTCAACACCTGCCAATCAGGGCCTCCAGCAGAAAGGCTCTCCGTTTTCTCAGATCTTGATGCTGTAAAAGCACACATGCACGTTGAACACAGGTCCTATATTAAAAAAGGTTTCAAACCATCAGTCCACAAAGTGCTACACAAAATACAAAATACCAAGAACTGATCAAGGAAGGCATTGTCGAGAAAGACATAACTCATTCTGGAAAAATGTAAGTGTCACCTCTGGAGAAAAGAAAAATGTAATGCTCTGCCGCACAGGTTTGATATACAACCAAAAGTGTGTCGCTCAGTGCAACCATATAGAAAGCCCACCAATCTGCCCCATCGTATCTGCCAGAAGATAGACGGCACCTACCACATGCTGTCAGGCTGCAGTCGTCCCATTATAAATAGAATGATTATCAACAGGCACAATGCTGCTGGACAAATGGTTCCAAAAGCGATCCATCAAGGTAGGCTGCACGAGGATGTGCTTATATCCTTCTAAGTAAATGTGTGTGCAAATTGACAGGGGTTAAAGCTCACCCTGACCACCCAGACCCTAATTTGGTGGCTTTCTATTGGTAAACAGCACATGCTCAGCTCCGTCATTAACCACTTCACTGTTCCAGTTCATTTCCTTTGCAATCATATTTATTTATTACAAGAACTCCATACCACCAGAAATCATGTGACTTGGTGCAGTGGGTTGTCAGATCCAGCATACGGGTGCCCCCTGAAATGTAGGGTTCATGCCGCAGCTGATTTTGCCTGTGTGCCGTCATTGGCAAAAGTCAAACTTAACTGTTATGGACACCTACCATATGGAGCCAACATTAGAAAAACACCCCCATTTGGGGCCTCAGACGACTCTGGTAATTTTGTTGGATTGAGGGCGCGGTGCACGCACTCCCGCCCCAATTGACTGAGAGTTAGCTACTAGTTTCTTTGTTTGTGATATAACTCCCATAAGTGAAGGCCCACTCCCTCCAGTTAAGGGCTTTGAGTTCCAGTAAGTGCTGTTAATGACAACGACAATTCTCCATGGACTAATTGCTTTTTATGAGCAGACTAGCAGTTGCACTTCTTGACTGAAGGCCTTTTGTTGTAAACCTTGTAAGAAGCGCTGATGACGCATATGACCAAGGGGGACTTGGTCATGGGTAAGTACAAAGGTTGCTTCTGTGTTTAAACCCTCCCTGATGCGTATGAACTTCCCTTTGCACTGAATCATTTCTAGGTACTAGGTATTTCTCATACCATGAAAGGATTCCTTGAAAACGAGCGGAGGACAAGGAGGCGCGATCAAAGTGCGATTAAAAATGTAGGTAATCAGATAACCTTCACCAGTTCAAATTGTAGCCAGCAGTCATCGAACGGTACACACAAGAAAAAAACAAGAAAGGGGCAAGCGTCACTTCAAGACAATGGTTTAGTCGCTCCAAACACGGTTATTCACGGAGAAGATTGTGCATGCAAGTTAAATGATACATGATATAGCATGGCAAACCTTTGGCGGATCAAAAAAGCATGGAACTAAAGGTGCATTTTGTAATAAATAATAGGAGGAACATCAAAACGGTGGTCTACTCTTTCTTCCCATTGGGTGGGCGCCCATTCTGCTCTGGCTTTCCTAACAAATCCTCAGGCCGCATCCTCGATCGCCGCTTGACACTTGTTTTTTGGCTGTTCTGAAACTGTTCTAAATTTGCCTGTTCATAGTCTGGGTCCATCTGCAACATCAGACAGGGTAAGGCAAAATTTATAGGATCGGTGCAAGCAGGGGTCCAAGCCTGATGGTACGAAGAAATAAGTACCTTGAACAACAAAGATTGTCATCTCTACTTATTTGCCTTACCATTCGGTCTACACTGGTGCGCACGAACAGGGCTCCAATTGTGGTGCACCCAACGATGCCTCCCACTGTGTCGCAAGTAATTATGTACAACCTCAGGTTATTTTGTGTGTGCTTGTGTGTGCTTGTGTGTGCTTGAGTGTGCTTGTGTGTGTGTGCTTGTGTTTGTGTGTGTATGTGTTTGTGTGTGCTTGTGTGTGTTTGTATGTGCTTGTGTGTGTGCTTGAGTGTGTTTGAGCGTACGTATGTATGCTTGTGTGAGTGAGGGTGTTTATGCATGTATGTGTTTACGTGTGGGGCAGGGGGGGGGGAGGGGGTGCGTTTAGTGCGTGCTTTGCGTGCGCTTGCGTGTGTGTATGTGAGTACGTGTGCATGAGTGTTTGCGTGTGCATATGCAGTAGGTGCGCGTGTGCGTGTATGTTCATGTATGTATGTATGTGTGTGTGCATGTGCTGTGCGTGTGCGTGTGTGTGCATTTGTGTGCGTGTGTGCTTGTGTGTGTGCGTGTGTGTGCGCGTATGTTTGTGTACCTGTACCTGTGTGTATGTGTGTATGTGTGGTTGCACGCGCATATGTTTGCGCGTGTGCGAGTGCGTAAATTTGCGTGTGCGCGTGTCTGTGTGTGTGTATGTGTGTGTGTGTGTGTGTGTGTGTGTGTGTGTGTGTGTGTGTGTGTGTGTGTGTGTGTGTGTGTGTGTGTGTGAGTCTGTGTGTGTGTGTGTGTGAGAGAGAGGGAGTGTGTGTGTGTGTGTGTGTGTGTGTGTGTGTGTGTGGGTGTGTGTGTTTGTGTCTGTGTGTGTGTTTGTGTGTGTGTGTGTGTGTGTGTGTGTGTGTGTGTGTGTGTGTGTGTGTGTGTGTGTGTGTGTGTGTGTGTGTGTCTGTGTGTATGTGTGTGTGCGCTTGCGTACGCTTGCGCGTACGTGAGTGCGTGCGTGAGTTATGCGTGTGCATGCACGCACACTCATACACACACACAAGTTTGTTTGCAGACGAGTGTGAGTATGAGTGCGCGTGCGTGTGCATGCGCGTGCACGCATATGTGTAAGTGTGTGTGTGTGTGTGTGTGTGTGTGTGTGTGTGTGTTATGGCGTCCGTTTGTGTCCAAGGATCGCCAGGGACTCACCCACAGCACTCGCTTGTCCGGCACTGACCCAGAATGAGTCAATGGGCATGTTGAGGTTTAATTTATGTAATAAATGAAAGTTCCACTTGGCTGTGACAATTCCCTGTTTGACATCTTTTTTAAGCACAGTTTTATACAAACTGATGCAGCATGGGACGGGAAGAGATTAAGGACAGCTACGGCGTTGTGTACGTTATCTTTACCTTGCTGGGCACTGCCACGCTCTTGCCGTGGAACGTGTTCCTTACGGAAAAGGAATTCTACGATGTAAGGTTTCAAGTCAGACCTTACAATGAGTTCGTTGCGGACAACTTCATGAGCCTCTTCGCGCTGGCCTTCAACGCGCTGTGAGTTTGTTTTGTTTTGTGGAGCACCCAATTTGACGCTCTGCGCTTTCTGCGTGGGAGGCACGTGTGCCGCAAGTCGCACTGGCATGAAGTTTTGTGTGAGCACACTTACACATGCACGCATGCAAGCACGCACACACATACACACACATACACACACATGCACATGCACTCACACATACGCAACATACACATACACACACGCGCGCGCACACACACACACACACACACACACACACACACACACACACACACATGCACATGCACTCTCACACACACACACACATACACGTGCACATGCACATACACATACACATAAACATGCACTCACACATACACACATGCACTCACACACACGAGCATGCACTCTCACACACACAAACGCATGTGCACACACGCACACACATAAACACACACACTCGCACAGACAGATACACACGCTCTCACACAAACACACACATACACTCACACACACAGACACACACAGACACACACTCACTCACACGCACTCACACACACACACCACCTACAGCAACCTTGCCACCTTGGCCCTTCTCATCAAGTTCCAGCGCCACCTGTCGCTGAGAGTGCTGGTGCTGCAGCCACTAGTCATCACGCTTATCATGCTGGCCTCCACAGCAGCGTTGGTGGGTGCCGAGATCCCTGAATAATTTGATGGCACGAAATGTCTCTGATGTTGGTCATCATGCTCTCATCATTTAGGTGTTCACAGCAGGTCTAGTGCTTTGTGTCTGACACGTTCTTGTATTTTTGGTGCTCAAACGAGTCCTTTTTGCAGCGTCCCCGGTTGACACATAGATGTTGTCGAGTTAGCAAAGCACACTGAAGGGTTTCGTGTCCTTATTCCTACAGTCAGTCTGGTCTAAATTCGGCATGCTACTCTCATGATAATAGATCCTGTAGTTCCATCACACTCATCTTTTTGATCCTGGAAAGCAATCCAGTCAACTGACTGCAATCTTCTTGTGCGCGTGTCCAACATTCCTTTCTTGCTATTGTTGTTCCCGCTGCTGTGCTGCTGCTGCCTGTGACTGGCTTTGCCGTATGCGTTCTGTATCAAAAGGTGGGAGGGCTTCTTATGATGCTTGGTGCACAACGTCAGTGTACCTTGGTGTGGTAGGTACGGTCAACAGAGCAACACCTCCACCCGCTTCACCCTGGGATTACGATTGCAATCAGTTGATGTGTTGCAGCATCTACTAAAGCATACGACAGGACTCTGCAACAGCCAATTGGCAGCACAAATACCCTTGACTGAAACCAGCAGCTGCATGCGCTGAAGATTGAGGTGTCCAGCGGCCTTAATCCCCAGAGGTAAACCAACATTCCCTGCCTCAACACACCAATACAACATCCGCAGGCGCTAAGGACTGAGGTGCCCAGCAGCCCAAATTTCCACAGGCAAATCAAACATTCCCTACACAACACACCAACCGCAGGCGCTGAAGACTGAGGTGTCCGGTGACCTGATGGCCAAGTTCACGATGCCCTCCATAGGCCTCATGGGCCTGTGCACCGCGTTGCTGCAGGGGGGGACTTTGCAGCTGGCGTCCTTGTTTTCGCCCGTGCACATCAGGGTGAGCATTTTGTCGTAGGAGTGGAGGAAGGGGGGCGAGGGTGGTCGGGGTAAAGGACAAGATCGGGCACGCACCCGTGTGCTTTCATACCAGCTGGCCCGTGGCGTATTGTTTGTGGGTGAGTGAGTGGGGGGGTGAGAATTTGAGTATTGCATTTACACATGTACTAGGCTTATCTTTGCACTTGTGCATACCCAACGCGCATGTTTTGTGGCTCAAGCACATCAGGTGAGAGTTGGGGGGAGCCGCTTTGCACTAAGTAGGTGGGGTGAGAAGGAGGGCTGTGGCAACAAGACATTATTGGGTAATATGTCCGCAAGGGGCAGAGAGAGAGAGAGAGAGAGAGAGAGAGAGAGAGAGAGTGTGTGTGTGTGCTTGTACAAGCAAGCAGGATGTTAAGCTGAAGCATGGTTTCAAATGAGAAAATTTGTCAGAAGCAAGGCCCTGCAACGGCTTGTGGAGTTTATTTTCTTCAATTGTACAAAATGTTGTTGAGTCTGCATGGATATCTATAGTGTTGAAACTTTTGCAGGGTCCGTAGTCGTCAGCATCGCCGTTGGGGATGTGCTCACTACTCCCTGGACTTGAAACAAGCGCGTGTCCCTTCTTCTGCATGTAGCCTGGGCCCATTTTCTAGGATTATATAATGCAACATTCGGGTGGCAGCTAGGATTTATCTGAGTTGGTTATTCATCCTTGCCTTTAATGATATTACAACTACTTTTAATCAGGGATGGGTCATACGGACCTCAGAGACGTTCAATACGGTAAAATACGCATTAATATGCAATACGCGTATAATACGGTTCCGTATTTTATGCAATTTGGGAGTGCCGATTTTGGACCCAAAATGGACCCGATTCGCCCCAAAATTACCCGAAACGTTCCCAATTCTTTTCCAGTTTTTTATTTATTATTAATGTATTATAGAATAGCACTGAAAGCTCACAGAAAGGTCGTTGTTGGGGCGGAAATTGCCTGAAAAGGCCAAGAAAGGCAAAAAAAGGCAAATTTATCGTATAATACGGCCCAATTTGTTCAATACGGTAAAATACGCGTTAAATACCATACGGCTTATTATACAAATACGCCGTATGACCCATCCCTGCTTTTAATATAACAAGCCTAGAACCTGGCAGGTTCAATTTCAAAAGGCAAGGATGGGTAACCAACTCAAATAATACCTAACTGCAACCCAAACGTCGCATTGCACATATCTGCACGTATCTCCTCCCTTCACAGGGCGTGGTATCCGGCATTGCCATTGGGGGCGTGCTCACCAGCTCCCTATCCTTCATAGCTCAGCTCCAGGCCACAGACAATGGATCTGGTCAACCCACCGCAGAGGACGTTGCACCTGCAGCCTTTATGTGCGTCCGTGTTTAATCTAGGCGTTGCTTGCTTTGTGTGTGTGTGCGTGTGTGTGTGTGCTCCTGCACGCAAGTATGTGTGTATGTATATGGAGTGGTTTGTTTATCCAGGTGCTTTTTGGTAGGGGAATTGTTGTCGTGATCAAAAACAGGCACCAGTGTATGGTATCAAGTGCCCATGAGGACAAGGGGCCTTCTGCAACTTTTTACGTCAAGAATCTACTTTCATGTAATACTGTCGTGCGTGTAACGGTTTGCATGGACGTCGAAGTTGCGCATTGCAGAAAGGCTTCAATATTTTCAACCTTTAGCGACCTTGAGCATAAGTTTCCTCTCCTGCTTCTGAACGAAAGTAACTGATTTTGATAAAGTAAACTCTTGGTGCACACACTTAGATCTTAAAGGGTAACACTGCCCTTCAAAAGTTCCCTTGTGCTGTAGAACATGGAAGCCTAGGCTATTTTGTGCACAGTCGCTTAATTGGCTACAACTTGTGCGTTTACTGTGCTTTATAACCAGTGTTGTGCACCTGACGCTTGACGGCGTCAATGGTAAATGACGCTGACGGCGTAATTTATGTCAAATTGACGGTGGAAATAGTAAATTACGCCGTCAATCGTCAGAGTTTAGTGATGGTAACGCCGTTATTTACGATCGTTATTTACGGTGCCATTTTGGAATGACGCCGTATGTGCACAACACTGTTTATAACGTGTGTGTTTGCTGTGCTACCCCTTCTCCCCACTTGAGGTGCTCATCTGCTCCTACACAGCATGCTACATCCGTACTAATGTGCTGGGTCGCAGACCTTTGCATCCAAAATTCCACAACTCATGCATTCATCGACCTTGGGCGCAAGGAGTTCTTGCACACAGTTTCCACACGACTTATCTTCCTATATGTATGTGGTGGTCATCCCAACATGCAAGCGTGTAATTGTCCCACAGGTGCTTTTGTTGTGTCTACATTCACGCAGGTACTTTTCATTATCTGCCATGGTCATCCTGGCGTGCATAGCAGGCTATACCGCCCTTCCCCACCTGCCCTATGGCCGATACAAGCTCCTCCTGGCCGGAATCATCGATGACCCAAAGGTGCAAAAAGAGAGGGAACAAAAGCCGCTGATTGGTAGCAAACAGAAATCCACTCCTAGCAAACGCAATTGTCGACATTGCTGCTTAAGGCAAAGACACTGGTTTGCATGCTGATTGTCCATTTGATTGGAATTAGACAACACGTAGCCTGTTCGGGCGCAGCAACTAGAGGTCCTTGCATATATAACAAGCTTTAGCTTCTAGCAGTATATCCTGCATGTCACACAAACAAAAATACCTTGTTTTAAATTACAATGTGCAACTTGACTCTATTGAATGTATGTATGCACTCACAGGAGCGCCGGCTTATGACCGTGGACGATGACTACGAAGAGCCGCTGCTGACTGTGGTGGAGGTACGCACACGCACACTTACATATACGCACATGCTCACACATACGCTCACTCACACATACACGCATGCGCACACACACGCACGCACACTCACACACGCACACCCACACGCACACGCACCTCTGTGCTCTTGTGCATCACGTCATACATCACTTTGTTCTCATCAAAAGGTTTGCCTTGTCAATGTACATCATTCATTGCAAGAATGATTCTCTTCAACGGTCTCTGTCTCCTCCTCTCAAGCCACTGGAACCCTCATCCTGGTGAAATGCATGCCTTACAATAAGCTGCGTCCCTGCTGACTCACGCGTTCGCCAAAACCCTGCTTCGGTCAAGGGAAAAAGCTGTAACGCACAATATAACAAGGAGTCAAAACTCTCGCCAGTACTGTTGCCGATAAGCTGAATTGAAATAACGCTGAAATGTGTTGGGTTAACGGCTGTCTGTTTGTGTTGCCCTGACGCAGGGTGATGGTAGCAGCACCTCCACTGGGCAACGCGTGGAGCAGACCCGTGCAGCCATCATCAGTGTGGAGACAGACCGCACGCAGCGTAAGCGCTCCTGGCAGCACCGCCACGCCTTCACCATCTACTGCCTGGCCCTCTTCCTGTGCCTGTGAGTTGTTTTTTTTCGACTAGGATTTGGATTACGACAGGAAACGGCCCGTTTCATGTGCCTGTGACTGTGAATTTGCGTGGCAGCGGCTACTTGCTGCAAATCGTAAGTACTGTGTTTTGTCCCCGTCTTCAGCTCCTCACTCGTTCCATTTTAAACCTTATTTCGATGAACAACGCTGGTTGTAGAGCGATGATTATCTGAGACGTCACAACCTGCTCCGCGGCAATTTTCTCCTCTCTTCACCAATTTGTGCCTTCAGCAAAAATAGGCAGTGCTCTGCTGATCACATGCTCGTTCATGTATCCATCCACTCCGACGAGGTTCTCCCTGTACGTGCGTGTGCATGCTCCTTTGCCTGTATGCCTGTGCACGTGCATAAGCGTGTGTGTGGCTGCCACAATGGCCCAGGAGCTGACACCTGACAGACGTGCGCGTGTTCCTTTGCCTTTATGCCTGCGTGCGTGTCCCTTTGCCTGTATGCCTGTGCCATGCATACGCGTGTGTGTGGCTGCCAAGATGGCCCAGGAGCTGACACCAGACAGACCGTGGATACTGCTCTTATTAAGCTTGTCTGGCCTCAATGATTTCAGTCTATGCGTGTGGCAGTGCCATGCTTGAATTGCCACCATAAGCTCTGCTGCTGGCATCTTGATGGAGACGTATAGGTGTATTTATGCTTTTTACCCTTCACTTTAAATACCAAAGGTGTGTTATGGAGCATCCTGATGAAAGCCTTTTCAAAGTCTTGTTCTTTGTATGCCTGACGTATTGTTGTCTCTTACAGACTGCCTGTCTGTCTTGACAACACTTGCAGTAGAATACACCAGCACTTCAGTAGCATGAATCCTGTTCTTGCTTCCTCAATTAAAAAACGGGACAAGATAGCTGGCAGGCCCTCCCTCGCTTCATTTTTGTCACAAAATCACTAACGGCCTTTGAAGTACCTGTTACATTGTCAGGGCACACACAAGGACAGGAACGAGAAGGTCACAATGCTCTAGGAGAGTTGTGGCAACAGCTTGAACCATGATACACACACACGCACACACATGAACTCCAGGGGAGTGACAATGGCCACACACCCTGGCATCAGCTCCTTCATTTGTTCCGTGAACAACCCAGCCACAGTCTCGCCGTGTGCAAGCCGAACGAACAAAGGCCGCCTCTTTGGTGACCTCTTTGTGCCCCTGCTGTACGGTGCGTGGTTGCTTGTGTGCCCCCCCAAAAACACCTTACCACAGGATTCCGAGGCAACCCTTGTTTGCAGCAGCAACTCCACCTTCAACCCTACCATGAAGTGATTTCGACAGATCAGCTGGGTTGCATAAACATACCAACCAAAACTGGTTTGTTTTCTTCAAAGCTCTGGCTAACCCTTTGGTGCCTTAACAACTGATTTGTTTGTCATCGACCCTGTATTCGTGCCAGGATGACTGTTTCCTATTTGTGTTCTCTAGAGCCCTTGCCCACACATACACCCACCGTAGCAGCTCTATTAGAAAACTGCCATGCAAAGCTTTGAGGTGCCAAATTGCTATCTCAACGTCCTCCTGTGATTATGCAAATAGTGCTCTTCAAACATTTGTGTGTATGTCTATGTATGCAGATCTTCCTGTGAATATGCAAGTAGTACCTTTTAAACATTTGTGCGTGTGCAGTGGTGTTTGCTGTGGGGGACTACCTGGGGCGTGTGGTGGCTGGCCACGGACCATGGGCCCATGGACTGCCAGAGCCCCTCTCTGTGCTGGCTTATTCCATTGCAAGGTCAGTGTGCGGCCCTATCCCTCCCAACACAGGTTGCGTCGACATTAATACAGTGTTGTAGCATCTAGGCTTTCCATTGAGCTCCAGGCTCTTTGTCTTTGCGCCGACTGTTTGCTAAGGAGCGCATCAGGGTCAGTGTAGTGCTGCTGAGGCAGCTTCAGAGCAATTCAATATGTACGCAACATCCCTCTTCCTGTGCTGTTTACGGGGTGCGCTATGTCAAATCGTTCAAGTCTGTCATTGTTGACAGAATGCCTTTAAGTGCTTGAGGGAGGTGTAGGTTCAGGATGCTGGCAACGAACTTATGAGCAAATGTACAGAGTCAAGGTGTATAAAACATGATGAACTCCCCTGATTCAATTGTTCTCTATCTGCTCGTCACTTGGGATACTGACGGGTCAAGCGAAAGAACGTGACAGCTTGACTGTAGGAGGGGGAAGATTGCCTTTTCTACATTAACAAGGAGCTCATTTGTTCTTCTATCGTTGATTGCAAGTTAACAGAGAGGGGTAACTAGCTTAAGATTAAACTTGCTCACACACGCACACGCACACACGCACACACACACGCACACATACACACAATACACATGCACACACAAAACACACAACACACGTGCACGCACATACACGCACACACACATACGTACCTACGATTTGACTCTGGGTGCTGTCCACAGAGGAGGCATTGCTGCAGGCCTGCTGTTCTGCCACGTTGTAACACCAAATGCGTGGATGCTCACGCAATACTTTGACGTGGACTATGCGCCCCTAGCCCTCATCTTTGCCCTCGGCTTCTCTCAGGTAACGGGGAGGACGCGTGGTGACTAGGTGTGCTGAGGGTAGCGGCAGCTCCTTAAGCTATAACCAGAAGTCATGGAGTATTGTTACTGACTACAAATGCTTGCTTTCATGGCTTTTTCTTTAAAATCCAAAGTTATACTGTACGCATCATGCTCACATACTGCACAAGTGTTTAGCGTACGTTTGGAATACTGGCTTGCTCCAGTCCTCTGTTTTTTAAGGATGCTTAAAGGCTGACAGGTGCTGCGTTGTAGCCTCTAACAGAGAACTCGTACAGAATGAGTCTCCAACGACTTGTTCTCTGTTTCTTTGCAGGGCCATCTGATTTCCACTATTCTAATGCACGCACCCTCCACCCTGATTCCCAGCCAAATGAACCTGTGAGTTTCCTCTGCTGAGTAGACGCCTATATCAGTCCCAAAAAAACGCTAATTTGCCAAGACAGGTGCTTGCTTTGCAGTTTTCCTACCACTTTGCGTACGACTATTTACTTGTCACTTAAAGCCTCTCCAAAGCTAGCCTTAGCAAAGTTTAAGACAATACATGTAAGAACGGTCAAGAGCAACTTTGTGTAAATTGCACGTCATTGCTAAGCGAGCACACTTTACAGCTGCCCTGCCACCTTTGATCATTGTTTGCGGTCGCATATCCAGGTACGGGCCAGCAACCTCGTTTGCAATTTCTGTGGGCTGCTTCGTCGGCGCTAACGTGTGCCTGTCCGTTGCCTTCAAGTTCCAAGAGCACCGGGATCCTACAGGAGGGGAGTTTCCCCCTCCTGACAGCCCGCTGGGCTTGATACTGGGTTCAGGTCTTGAGGGCACGCATTGATCAATGACTGAAATGGATCATCGTACTATAATGCTTTTCTTGATTAAAAAGAGGCCCGGCTCCTTGCAGCGGGGGGAAGGGGACATGGCCAACTTAGCCTAGCAACAGATGCATGTAATATTTCAGGCGCCTGTTTAGGGTGGTGGACTTGCGTGATAGTTTCTTATACAGCATTTTTTTGTATTTTATGACATTATTTGTTCGTGTCAAAAATTGTGCATTAGTTCTTGTCAAAATGTGTGCAATTGACCATTTCTGGAAATATCTCGAACAGCCTTGACACATTCTATTGAAATCAGGCTAATGCCAGTTTTGTATTCCTTCATTCTGAGACTTGTTTGCCTTTACCTCAGAAATAATGGGCGTGCTGAGGGATAGAGATTGCTTCTTTCAATGTGTGGCGCTGATTGCCAAATGAGTGGAACTGCAGGACTTTCTTGTTTTTTATTACTGGGGCCAAGCTTTCTTAAAGAACCCAGCAACCTCAGCCGCGCATTTTCGTGCCTTCGCTCTTTACCCCAATACTGGAGAAGGAGGTATTTGTTCACCTGGCTTGAATTGACAGTGAGGTAAGGTAAGGTTACATATAGGTACATGATATATAAATATCATGATGGGTTACATCGCGGCTTGAACTGGCAGTAAAGTAAGGTAAGGTTACATCGCTATAGGCCCTGGGATATATGCCTCTGGGGGGCATCTGAGCGGAAGCTTGAAAAAAAGTCTGTAACCAATTTGAAAAGGGGCTAGAAAAATCAAGGGAAAAGGGCTAGGCACCCAGCCACAAAAGAGGCCACACCATTTACATCTGGCTGGTTCAAAAAGGTCATCAGACGAGTTGGGCTACCCTCGTATTGAGGTGGGAAGACGAGCTGGCGGTGCTGTGTGGGAAGGCTGACAAGATATTCATGCGGAAAGTTTAGTTTGGATTACAAAGGCATTCAACCTGGAATGGCTGCTCAACCTATGAGAACGAGGTAAACCTCAAAACAAACCAAGTAAAAAAAGGGCTGTGACGCAACTGGAAAATGCTAACCTGAAAGATACGAGAAGAAGTAGGCAAAAACACATCAAAGTGTAGACAAGATATTCATGCGGAAAGTCCAGCAAAATGTGCTCCTCATCTTGAACAGTGCGCCGGTCACATATCCTAAGCTCACTACAAGGCCTTCTATTCCTGTTATGACGCATTCTTTGGACCAGAAAGTTATGGCAAGAAGGCAAGAAAGTGCACGGCTGAGATTGTTGGAAGAAATATCCAAGCAAGGTAGAGAGGCTACACAGCTTTGTGAATTGTTTTTCTGTCATTCCATCAGCCAGGAACAATCCCAAAAAGTACACCAAAATGTGTGTGATAAGTCCTCATAATTCTGCTGGAATGGTGAGTCTCTGGTGAGTGCTGCTTAAATTGTCAAATTCATTCCAGCCCCCAGTGATATGTTCACGTGCTGCGTGCGAGTTCAAAATGTTTCAGATTGACAGACTCACGAGATCGTAACTTTAAGTCCCATATAAAAAATGAACAGACAAAGGACGGTTTGGAGCAGACCGTTGCCATCTACTATGCACGGCACTGGTTGATGACACTGGGTAGGTTTCATCAATTTAAAGCAAAACTTTGCTGCCTGCTATAAGGCTTTGTCTTGTTACTACGTCTTGTGCAGATGAGCTAATTCAAAGCAATGACGAGGTCGCCCATTTCTTTTCTGCTAAAAATGTAAGAAGCATAAATGTATAACCTTCTTGCAGGAACGCAGGGGAGGTGTTTAAACAGACTTGCTTCTCTGCATCATTCCTGCGCATTGATTTTTCTGCCATCTAACATTCAATTTGCTTTGCGCTGCAGCATAATATTTGTCACAACATGCTTGCTTTAATACTGCAACTATCCCGGCCGCTTCCTTCCTTTTCAAAATCTCCAGATTCCTGAAACAGCTGAAAGTTGAATATTTAGCCGGTACTAAGGTAGTGCTGGCCCCTGTGTGCTTTTTGTAGCACTCTACAGTTTGCATACTAAGCAAGTACTAATTTAGAAAAATTCATTTGTGCGATATGACTGCTGGCCATCGTTATACATCTGATACCATATGGACCAAATCTGGCTGGCGTACATGCACAATGTAGCAAGTAATAATCTGCCAGACACCTCCCCCAAAGCCTCACCTTTTTACTCTATATATTGCTGCAACCAAGGTCTCAAAGCACGGGATACGGCATAGGTAACATTAATTTATGTGTGCTTGTTTGGCAACATTCCCAAGTGGTTGTCCCCACTCCATGGTCACCCCAAACAGTGTCAAAAAGCTTTTCAACCAATTTAAAGCCCCCTGCAGGCTGTACCTCACCTGAGCGAAAGATACTTGAATTTATACCTAAACCATTGACATTTGCTGAAAATTTGGCTTTCTGGGATGCTGTGTAGGGCCCAGGTGCCTATTTCGCACCCGATTTGGCAGGGAAAAGGTGCATTTTTGAACTTGCACCGATTAACCTTTGCTTCAGGATGTAAGCAATGTAAATATCATATAACAATGCTATAGTGCCAAGTTTGGGGCAGGGGTACTGGGAATGCCTGCGAGTGGGTCACACACACAAGGGGAAAAAGACAAAAGATTCTTATGCAGAGGCTCCATACCTGCTACAAGTTTCAGCCCGGTTATTGCTCTCAGAGTCGCAGTCTTAAATACAGGTTGATATAAAGTTCCAGATTGTGAGCTATCCACAAAGTCGTCTTGCCTGCTTTTTTGCAGGCATGTGGAAAAAAAGCTTTAGATATCCAACGCAACTTTTAGGTCCCAGAATGGTGAAGTGGTAGGGGAGATATGGGAGATATGGCTGGTTTAAACTTTTTGGCACTATTTTGCCGCCGGCCCTCCCATCGGGATAGTGGGGGTGCTGAAATTAAAAATAACGTTAAAAATACTTGAAGGACTGAAACAGAACAAACATGCTGAAGTAGTATCACCCTCAGATCTCTAGCGGCTACTGCAACAAGATTATTCGTCTTGCTTCTTCTGTTATTGCTTAAGCAGCTGAAGAAGCGAAGAGATCTCTTAATTAGGAAATCTTCAAGAATCTGCTGTTTAAAGAACGGCCATTTGATCACGATCAGTGCGAATGACAGGATGGATTAACTTATTGCAGCGAGAGAACGGTCATTTGATCGTGATCAGTGCGAAAGGATGGATTGGAGACACACGTTACGATTATTACGTATTTGAGTTGTGTTTTAGAAAAAAGAAGAATGAAATCCGTGGGTTTGCAAATCCAAAGGCCTAGTCAAGTGAGGCTGCCACAGCCTCGTAGGGGTTCCTCTTGTGTTCCCAGAGCAAGCCAAAAGGCACCATTTGGAATTGGCTTGGCCACGCTTGCGTTGGGTGCGTTGGCTGATAGGATTGAGACACACACACAAACACACACACACACACACACACATACACACACACATACACACACACATACACACGCACACACACACACACACACGCACAAGCACTCACACACACACGCACACACACACACACACACACATACACACACACACTCACGCACACACACACACAC
>Ga0307945_1002301_pt1:0-2500 | contig 15405 bp, 15 predicted proteins | sample OrgLakmetagen228_FD_201818 | JGI IMG/M metagenome (GOLD analysis project Ga0307945, IMG submission 201818) | Saline water microbial communities from Organic Lake, Antarctica - #228 | ecosystem: Environmental > Aquatic > Non-marine Saline and Alkaline > Saline | place: Antarctica: Organic...
GTGTGTGTGTGTGTGTGTGTGTGTGTGTGTGTGACCATACTGTATGCGCATACACCACTCTTTGAAACACTCACAGTCTCTTTGAAAGGGTCACAGTTGTAGACCCTGAACCCATTGCTCGTACCACAGGCAAAGCACCCGTAGTCTTGATTGAAAGACACGCTGAGCGCACTCTCAGCCATATTGTTATACTAAGAAATTGGGGGAAATCGCTTTCGATTTGTCGCAAGATTACGATTAGGCTACGAAAAAAAATCAATTTATTTATTTCATCATAGTTATTGATCGTCCTGGGTGGTGGCGTGATCTGAATTTTCAAATTTTAGTTGGTGACTGTTCACACTCCCCTGACCGACCCGAAGTTGGCAGCAAAATGTGACCTCAAGCCTGTGCGATGTCACTGCGGCTCAGACACTGCACCGTACGCCCTGAAACTTGGCGTATATATGCACTAAACTAGTATCTATGAGTGTGCACATCTTTGTTTGAAGGGATGGTCTATCAGGGCCGCAAAACGCGTTCGGTTTCTCGTCTGTTGAACCCCCGGCCAAAATCGAGGAGCAGAAATGGGGATAATAGCGAAGTAACCTTACCTAAAAATGGGAATTTCTGATACTGGCCTAGCAAAGGGACTATTATAAATAAAGCTGATGTGTTCTGGCCAAGGGTGCTTCATCTGGGCCTGTAAAACCTCTATAAACCTCATTTTAGAGAAGCCAGAAATTGATGCCATCTTTCCCGGCCAATGTCTCCGTGCCCAGTCCACGGTTTGCCCCGCGCTCGACGCAGGATGTCATGATTTCTTCTAAGCTACACAATGCACCAAAAATCTCGGCGAGTGGTGGAGGGACGGGCCAGTTTGACACCCCAAACGCCATCGCAAAGTTCGTTGTGATGGCGCAGCGGAAGCTGAGATTTGAAGTGCCAGGATCGTACTGACGATGTGCTCACATTTTAGCTTCCGCTGCGCTATCACAACAAACTATCATCGCAAAGCAGACCCTCAATTCTAGGGATCAGTCAGGGGGAGTGTGGTGACTGTTGGTAACTGTTGCTGTTTTAAGTAGGCCTGCACAGTCCAAGGTAGCAAAGGGCCAGCGTGTTGAGGCGGCGACGCAGGCCTGAACTCCCCCGCTCGATCCACAAACCTGCAAGCGCAAGCAGACGATGGCCAGTCTCGTAAATCGTAGATGGCTGTGGGTGCAACTCTGGCCTATTCGCTTTTTTATAGTCTACCTGTTTTCATCCCAGCACAGAACATGTTCACAGTGGTCAGCCAGACAACAATTTCCTTTAAAGCAACAGGTTTCCCCATAAAAATTCACGTTGGCTTGCATCTGCATCACAATTTGTATAACAAGTCACACTATTAGGTGACAGATCCTCAATGTACGGCGCAAGCGCCTTATCAAGCAAGCAACCGTCTGCCACTGACTGGAGAATATGACAATCCCTTCACGCACACTCACCACCCTCTAAATGCACTCTAATTATTACGTATGGGTAGCCTTCCGTGTCCAAATAATACAGCTTGTTCGCGAGAGAAAAGATGACTATGCAGTCCCTTTCAACAGTTTGAACACTAAGGAACATCAGATTGCACACTCACTCTATATATGCAATAGGGGCGGCATCCGGTTGTCTGAAGCCTGCCTTAATGACCCGTGTGTATCCTCCTTCCCTGTCCTTGTAACGCAAAGCCATCGTGGTCAACAGCTTGTGCAGTTCTCTGTCAGTGCGCACGATACCCTGGGCCTGGTGGTAGGCTTGAGGTGTGCCCTGCAAGAAGGTTATGAGAAGAGGGAGAGTCTGTTTAAGGGAACAGTCACTATATTCACCTTTGCTAGCCCTTCTTGCTTCAGAAGGACCGATAATGAAGAGCCCACCCCTTCTCCCTCCAAACGTTATAATATTGATAGCAAGGTTTTTCTTTGCATGCGCGGGCAATACTTAGTGCCTCGAACAGGTGTGTGGAAAAAATGAAGGGAGGACGTTTTTGGTTTGGATCAGAAAATATGTTGCGTTAGTGGTTTGGTTCAGAAATATATATTGCTTTAAGGGTGCACGCTGCGCAATGGTTGCTACGCAAATTTTCAGTGCAGGAAGTATAAATTATGTTTGAAGGCCAACAATTGTGATCTGTGCATTACTGTTGAAAGTGTGTAGCACAGTACAGTGCATTAGGTTAGCCAAGATTGCTATAAACACACGTATGATATCGTCAAATTGGATGGTGTCCTGCCAAATTATTGGAAAGGTTGCATTTGGTCGTGACTTGTAACACTTGCCTTGAAGCTGGAGAACACAAGAAAATTACTAAAACAAGACGCCTGCGCTCATTTATGCCTTGCAGTTCTTCATGGACTGAACATTCTGGTATATATGTCATACATGACTCGTACCAGGTAATGCTGTGTTTATCGCACTACAGGTAAAGAGGTACCACATTGCTTCATCGATCTGCAGATCCGGCATGGCAGCAATCAGCTCTCTTTTATCA
>Ga0307945_1002301_pt1:5000-15405 | contig 15405 bp, 15 predicted proteins | sample OrgLakmetagen228_FD_201818 | JGI IMG/M metagenome (GOLD analysis project Ga0307945, IMG submission 201818) | Saline water microbial communities from Organic Lake, Antarctica - #228 | ecosystem: Environmental > Aquatic > Non-marine Saline and Alkaline > Saline | place: Antarctica...
TCAGGGGGTGAGCTGTTCCTAGGAAATGCAGGCACAGCCATGCGGCCACTGACTGCTGCCGTGGCGGCTGCGGGCCGAGGAAAGTGAGTTGGGCGGGTCTGCCCCTTTAATTGTGATTTTTTTGGGGGATGTATTTGGGACCTTCCTGCAAATATGCATATGTGTGAATGCTTCACACACAAATATGCATGAATGCTTCACACTTCACACTTCACACGTAAAATAAAATCATCAGATCTGGTTGCCCTTAAAAGTGATGAGAATGTTGAGAAGCGTGATGACAACGTGTGGGTCAAAAGGAGGCATGCGCTGTGAATAAAACAGCCTACTCCTGTTCCTTACTGCAAGGCTGCAAGGCATGGCGGTTAGAGAGGAACAATATGGAGAGATGGACATGGTGCTGCGCACTCATTGATGAGGACATGTGTTTTACCATTGATTGAGCACATGCTTGTGTATGTGCATACACCAACTAGTAAATCGATTGCCCGAGATGTGAGCTTGCACAGATGTACAACAGGTACAAGTACTCAGCTCCCCTGAAATACAGAAACACAGAAACATTGAAACACAGAAACACTCAGCAAGTACTCAGCTCCCCTGAAACACACATGCACATGTGTGCACGCAATCGTGCGATTCCCACACTTAGGTTTGTTCTGGACGGCACCGCGTGCACGCGTGAGCGCCCCATTTGAGACTCAAGTCCCTGAAACACACACACACGCACCCACCCACCCCCACACACACCTACACACACACGCATGTAAATTTGTGTTCTGGACGGCACAGCACACACACGTGAGCGCCTCATTTGAAACTGAACTCCCTGAAACACACACCCACACCCACACACACATACACACGTGTAGGTTTGTTCTGGACGGCACCGCGCGCATGCGTGAGCGGCCCATTCAAGATCTGGTGGATGGCTTGGTGCAGCTGGGTGTGGATGCAAAATGCCCCATGGGCACCGGCTGCCCTCCAGTGGAGATCAATGCACAGGGCTTGCCATCTGGGAAGGTGAGAGTAGCTGGAGATGAGGTGGAAATAGAATGGCGGTACATTTCTGCGCAAGTCTTAGTTCTGCCGAGTGGCACAAGGCAGCATGGATATAGCCCATACGCCACATTCCTTGTAGTAGTGCTCTGCACTTCTTGAACACATGCATACACACATGCACCCACGCACTCTCCCCCCCCCCCAACACACACAGACGCACACGAATGTGCACACATGTGCGCACACGAGCCATGACTGCTGCAACCGCTTGCGCATCGTGAGCAGCCAGTACCTCACAGCCCTGCCAATTGCTTCCCTTTGAGCATGAGCGCACACTCAAAACACAAGCACCCAAAACAACACACTCGCAGGTGCAACTGAAGGGCAGCGTGAGCAGCCAGTACCTTACGGCCTTGCTGATGGCTGCTCCCTTGTCCAAGGGCACCGAGGGCATTGAGATCATCATCACGGACGAGCTGGTAGGTGTGAGCTGGTTAGTGTGGGTCAAGCCTTCTGCCCAGGTCTCAGAGCGCTAATCAAACCATCCAACAAGGCACCCATTGGCTCAAGATCAGCATAGTTTTTGTATTAGCTTTCGTAATGATCAAGTGGGTTGCTTCTAGAGCTACGCTGATGCTTGAAACGCCAAGCTCACAGATTGGTGTCTTTCTGTACAGCAGCACTATCATCAGCATACAGGTGATCTGGAGGTGATCTGGAAGGTATGCTGACTTGTGATTTGTGATCCTTCTCGACACAAGCGTGGTAAACTTCTGAACTAGTTGTACGGTAAGAAGCCCATGGGTGTGAAAACAGTCAGCCTGTAGCTGTGGCCTGTTGGAAAAGCCAAAATTCAACTAGCTACCTATTTCCTTTTGTGCAGGTCAGCCAGCCGTACGTGGACATGACTGTCAAAATCATGGAGCGTTTTGGGGTGACCGTAGAGAGGCTGAACGGGCTCCAACACATGAGGGTGAGCGACACACACACGCACACACACGCACACACACACGCGCACACACACACACACAAAACACCGTAGAGAGGCTGAACGGGCTCCAACACATGAAGGTGAGCGACACACAAATGCACACACTCACACACAACACTGTAGAGAGGCTGAACGGGCTCCAACACATGAGGGTGAGCGACGCACACACAACAAACACACAGACACACGCGCACACACACACATACACACACACAAAACACACAAGAAACAGAGGCCAATGCTCAGGGTTGGCCAAAAATGGTTGGCCAAACATCTGGTGCCTGTGCACACTGGGTTCCTTTTTAAAGACCTACAAAACCTCTGTGTCAGCATTGTAATCCTGTATTTAAAGCAAAAGACGTACACACACAACACACACACACAAATTCGCAGGCACACACCACACAAACACAAATACACACGAATGTACACACTAATGTACACGAAAATATACACACGAATAACTCGCGAATATGCACACAGTTATACTCACGAATATACACACTACACAAACACACATACACACGAATATACACACATACAGATACCCCCTAACCAGACCTACAAGACCTCTGGAGAGGCCTTTGTGGAGGGCGACGCCTCCTCTGCCTCCTACTTCTTAGCAGGGGCTACCATTACAGGAGGGACCGTGGTCGTGGAGGGCTGTGGGTCTGCCTCTGTGCAAGGAGATGTGCGCTTTGCCGAGGTGGGTGGTTAGGGGGGCCATGTGAACAGGAAGGTGGTGTTTGGGTTTGGGAGTGGGTGTAGCATTCCTAAAGCATCTGGTATTTGTTCAGGTTTGTTCAGGTGGGCTGAGGGTCTGTGTTTGCACATGGGGGAGGACATTGTGATCTGAACAACTTTTGCTTGTTTGTCAAGGCTGGGCTACTTAAGAGCCTGACCCTGTGAAAGCCTATGTGAGTAAGAAAAGGAAAACTTACGCTGGCAGTGAAAAACCACCCCCGCAGTAATTAAGGAAAAGGAGCCACTATATGGGTACACATTAGTGGGTAAGGCCTTTGCACAAGCTACAGAATGTAGCCACAGGGAATCCACAGGTGGTCAATGTACAGAAGGTACATAATACATAATGTATGATTGAAGTACAGAGTGTATGATCAAGCTACAGACTGTATCCACAGGGTATCCACAGGTGATCCAAACGCACTGCTTGTGTATAACCAGCGGCAAATGCAGCTTGAGCTGTGTCAGATCACAAACATGCCTCCTCCTCTTGCCTGCAGGTCATGGGCCTCATGGGGGCCAAAGTGGAGTGGTCACCGTACTCCATCAAAATCACAGGCCCCTCTGCATTTGGAAAACCCCTGCAGGTTTGTGTCTGTGTGGGCGTGTGGGTGTGGGTGTGGGTGTGTGGGTGTGTGAGTGGTTGTGTACATGTGTGTGCAATGCAGGTTAACTTGTCATCAAAACTTTATAACCTTAGAACTCTTTGCTCATTTCAAACATGAATTCTCACGTGATTTCTGGAAATGCATTCCCCCCTTCCACTCCCCCTCTCACACACACACACACGCGCATACACACACACTCACATACCTACATACACACACATGTGCACATGTGCACTCGCACACACATACACGCACACGCACGCCCGCACGATTGCATGCAAATACACATACACACATGCGCGCTCACACACACGCGCCCACACTTGTGCAGGGTGTAGACCACGACTGCAATGACATCCCTGACGCTGCCATGACCCTTGCTGTGGCCGCCCTCTTTGCTGAAGGGTGGGTGGGTGCTTCATGGTCAAGCTTGCTGCTGTACAACTGTATGGCATTACTTTCTGCCACCGTGTAGTGTGTGGTGTTGCCGCTGAATTGGTCTGGTGAATAAGTAGTGGGCAAGTTACTTATTGTTGCACGAGACACACACGTATGCACACATGCACACACCATATGCCCACACACAAGTCCACACGTAAACACCTGCACGCGCGCACACACGCACACACACACACGCACACACATACACACACAAAACACCTTCACAGGCCAACCACCATTCGCAACGTGTACAACTGGCGGGTGAAGGAAACAGAGCGCATGGTGGCCATTGTGAACGAGACTCGCAAGTTGGGTGCCACAGTAGAGGAGGGACGGGACTACTGTGTCATCACTCCTCCCAAGCAGGTGTGTGTGTGTGTGTGTGTGTGAGTGGCGTCAGCTTGGGTGGATGTGGGTGCGAATGTGGCGTTGGCGTAAGTGTTTAAGATTGTGGGTGTGTCGCTAGCTTTAGTGGGTGTGAGTGTGGATGTGGCATTTGCTTGAGAGGGTGTGAGTGCGGATGTGGCGTTGGCTTAAGTGTTTATGATTGTCGGTGTGAGTGTGGATGTGGCATTCGCTTGAGAGGGTATGAGTGGGTAAGTGCAAGTGTGGCGTGGGCTCATGAGGTGCAAGTGTGGATGTTGCGTTGGTTTGAGTGGGTGTGCGTATGGGTGTGGCGTTAGCTTGATTGGGTGTGATTGGAAATGGCTGCCTTGGTGGGTGGGGAGAGGGTGAGAGGTTGAGGACAGGGATCAGATTGCATGACGATTTTAAATGTGCACGTAAAGGTGGGCGTAGCAGACATTTGCGCAAAAACGCACATGGTTGCATAATACCTGCATACGGCAATTTCAGTCATCGTCAAAGGTAGGAAGTGACCACTGCATGGCTACGCCTTTATCCCGCTGCACTGTACATACACAACACGCAATACACAACACGTGCACAAACACATCATCCTCTCGCAAACGCACGCACAGATGTCAACCACGGACATCGACACCTACGACGACCACCGCATGGCCATGGCCTTTTCTCTGGCTGCCTGTGGCCCTGTGCCTGTTACCATCAATGACCCTGGTTGCACTCGAAAGACCTTTCCAGAGTACTTCAAGGTCCTGGAGTCGGTGACCCAGCACTAGATGGTGCTCTTATATGTACGTGCGTATGTGTGCTTGCTCGCTTGTGTGAGTATCACGTCCACACGCTCACGAATTAGGACCTCGGACTTTCCGGGAATTGCAGATAAAGAGATAGACCTCGAGAGATCTTGGACGTAAGTTGGTTGAAACGTGCTGTGGTTGTTGAACTCAAGTGATGCTCTTGTGAATTAGCACTGAGATATTGCCTATGCCTGCATGGACATTTTTGAGTGTCGAAGGTCCTGGAGCTGTATGTGGCCCAGTACTGGTAGGAGAGGAGGTGCTATTTGGCTACATGTTGCATTCAGTTAGCTGGAGTGAGCGACTTTGCACTGGTCTATGCTTCACGATCCGTCTTTATGGGTCTGTGCCACGGCTGGAACGATGCCAAACAATCCGTAGCAATGCTGTGTACTGTGCCACGGTTGGAATGATGCCAAATAACAATGCAAAGCGGTGCTGTATACTGGCACCATACTGCCACAGTGGCCCATTTGAGCATGAGCGGCCGCTTGGACACTAGACAGAGATTTTGCAGAGCAGACATGATTAAAGGTGTTGTTGAATCGGTTTTATGTGGGGACACAAGTTTTAGGATTGGAGCTAGTGCTTGTGGTTGTTGTTGGCTCTCAAAAGGGCTAGAGCTCAGAACATTTAGTCGTGATCTGATAATGTCACTAATGCTGAAAGCTGGTTATTCATTTTACGTATAACATGCGTTATTCTGCAACTGGATCAATCTGGGGGTAAATTTGCCTTCCACGCAACGGCATCAAGTCATCTGACAACGTTAAAAAATCAAGATGCTTTTGTTGCGAGCTGGTAGCAAGCTTGAAGACAATGCTGCCAGCCAAGCGAGGTGTGGCAAGCTTTTCGTTGGAAGATGTTGTACAATTACATGGAGCGCGTGCCTCCAAGAAAAACATATCCAAGGAATACACGCACAACCAATATTGCAGGAATTCGTTTCTGCAAGCAACAGAACAGCGCAATACAAAGATACATGATGTCAGGACAAATTACTGTCACTGCAAAGTATAAGACTCAGCGCACCTACTAGTTTACATGATTTCCCAACCATTGAGCAGCCCTGCATTGTGAGTATCTAAAGGCGTCCAAAGACATATCCTGAAGTCAGGCTAGCCCAGGAATCGCAAGCAAACAAAGCAGAGGCCATCAGTAGGCTGAAGGTTAGATCCCAGCTGTCTTCCAGAATTGAGAATTTTGCCGCGTGCCTACAGCGCCGCTGTGACGTTTGGCATGCCCACCTTCAGCTTTTGCCACTGCTCCACAGTCATGTTCAGCCCCTTCTGCCCTGGGAGCTCTTGGCTGTCCTTTTCATAGAATTCTCGAATAGCAACGTACACCTTGTTCTTGAATAGGCTGAGTGACGCTTTTTTCCTACAGTAGTAGCAGCAACAACAGCAGCATCTTCTTTAGGAACAGGCTCAGGCATCATTTTTGCCTGCAGCAGCAGCAGCAACGGCAGCAGCAGCAGCAGCAGCTGCAGCAGCAGCACATACTATATTGCAAGCAAGAAGCTTCCCGACACTGCAGCGTGAGAGCAGCTGTCGGGGACCCATGACCTTTTGTTTCCTTTTTGAAACATAACTAAGACCTGAGACACAATTTTAGGCTCACTTTCTATACAGTATTGGACATATGTGTGTGTGTGTGTACGTGTACGCAGCTTCTCAGGCTCTGCTGCTACATCCGGCACTCACTTTCCGCCCAGTGGCAATTTGTAGGCCACGTCCTGCTTTTCCTGTGAAAGTGTGTGTAGCAGGTCGTGTTCTCATTTAGCCAGATAGCCAAACAAAGCAAAGACAAAAGTAAAAGCAACCACGCTGTAGCAAAGCAACATACAGTAAGGAAAAGACTGCAAATGAGATCTCAAACAGGAAAATAGAAAGTCTACGCATGCAGTGAAAATCACTGCAAGTGAGTACCCACACTAACCAAGTCCTTGATTAAATTTATAGTTTTTACTGGCAGCGCAGTTTTTTCAAGCTTTTAACCCAAGACGATGAAGGAAAGAACAGCAGAACCAAAAAACGAGGAACAAATTAATGGTAAGAAATCAATTGCAACCCCCGATCTATGGCAGTTGTGTATCACCTCAGGAATTTCTGTCTGTTTCCCCCTGCCAAATTTGTTCACACACAGCTCTGCTGCAGGACTGTCAACACCTTAAACAGATACGTTACCAAGCGTCCCATTCGCTACGCAAAACAGGCTAATAGAGAACATTCTCTTTGGCTTGTAGGTAGAGGGTGAACCCACTGCTCACGTGCATCATTTCACAATCTTAGTTTATCCACAATAACACCATATAAGACACGACCACCCTTACCACAGCCTTGTCGATGTCCCCAGCTGCTGCACAGATGGTCTGCCAATCTCCAGGTTGGATTGAGATGCCCTTCTTTCCCGGCTTGAGCTCACCATCCTGCAGCGTGCAAGTGCATTTGTGTGTTGTGTGTGTATGTGTATATGTGTGTGTTCGTGTATATGTGAGACAGCAGCAAAAGGAGCTTTAACGTTCCGTTCATTTATGTAAAATACATTTTCAGGCGTGTGCACTGTGTCGACTTTTCAGTACAGCATCGCACTATCTGAGTCATTCACCATCGTACGCATGTTCATTGATGCTTCTAGGCCAAAATGCCACGTGTGGCTCGCCCCGGTTTTAGCAGCACAGAGACTGCTCAAGCGAAGGCACACACAGCACAAACACAGATTTAGATGCAGCATAGTGAAAGATAAAGATTGGCAGTAGGGGGCGCGCTTCCAGCCGAACACACCCACAGCTAATGTCTGATGTCACACGCTTACACGCTTACAAGGCAAAAAAGAAAACATGTATGCGCCGTGCAAGCAAACTTTAATCAAGTGACTCTGCCAGGAGACCAGAAATTTTGCAATGAAATGAAACTGTGCCAGGAGGCCTGGGATTCAGGTTGCTGGCACCATGTGCAAACTTGCTTTTTCGACATAAAAAAAAAAGAGCGTGTGCATCTTGTGAAGACCCCCCCCCCCCTACGAGCACATAGAAGCATTTAGGTTATATAACTATATGATTTAACCACAATGTGGAGCTGCGCCTTCACGAGTGCTTCCACTGCCTTGGACAACCTACATCGCCCTGATTGTTTCGTTCTCATGAGCTCCTACTGCAAGGAGCTATACAATTCCTACGCATAAATTTGCAGCAACCCTGCCTCTGTTCCACTTTCCACTTTCCTCTTACACCCCACCCCACCCCACCCCCCCCCCCAAACACACACGTACACACGCGCACGCACGCACTCACAACTACGTTCAATGCTCACCTTGCGGTACCATTCGCGCAGGTCCACCATCCGTTTGCCCTTGAAATCGGAGACCGTGCACCGTCGCTCCCCTCCGAGCTCCACCTCCCCTGGCTTGCCTGTGCCTGGATGCAAAGCAGTAATGAAAACGAAACAGATGGAAGGAACGCACATGTGGTGTAAAATCCACGCTTCCTGTCCGTGCATGCTAATCCTAAAATGACTAACGTGGAAAGGTGTCGCCAAAGACATTCATGTGTATGTAATAGAGCAACCCATCTGTCTGTGCCCAGGTGTGTGTAGAATGGAAGCACAGGCGGATTCGCAGTGTCACTTGGTGAAAGGTAGGAAGAAGGAAGGTGCCGGAATCGCTAGAAGTCAGAGCCTGGATGCAAAACAATATGGTACCGAAACAGCCCAGAGGAGTGCATGTTGTAGGGGAACCCACACTCGCACGTGCCTGGATCAACCGGCAAAGCGGGAAATAAAGTTAAGTTTCAACGGGAAGGAGGCTTTAAAGGAGGGTTATGCTAGTATTGCAGGCAAAGCCTGGGCTTGCTTGTGCGCAAGGAGTTCTGCTTACAGGAAAGCCCCGAGGACTAAGAAATAAGGAACGTGGTGCTGGCTTGTGTTGGACAACATAAAGCAGACCAAAGCATTTGTGGTTGAGGGACTACAGTGCGGTCTGCCACACTTTTGGCATTGTGCCTTGACATCTGCACAAACAGATTCAACATGTCTAGACATACAAACCAAAGCAAATATGCAAGTATACACACATGCACCACACACACACACACACACACACACACGCATGCTGGTTCAATACCTCTAACACGCTCTTGCTCGCATACCTGTCAAACATAAAGAGAAACACAACATACACAACACTTACACCTTATCCACTATACTTAAAGGCACAATTCCAGTGCCCACGCTCCTACTTTCACCACTCTCTAACTCAAAACACATACACACATACAAGCCCCAGAACCCCAAACATTCGCAGGTGCAGTGCTACACTCGTGCTTGCACCACTATAAAAACCAACCAAAACACACACATAATTACACACATGAATACACACACACAATCATACACACACACACAAGCCCCTGAACCCCAAACACCTGCAGTTACAGTTCCTGCGCTCGTGCTTGCACCTCCACCATCAGCTGCTGCTGCAGTTGTGGATGGGCCTGCTCCTCCTTCTGCTGCTGGTGCTGCCGATGCTGGTGCTGGTGCTGATGTTAGTGCCGGTGCCGGTGCTGTTGTTGGTGCCGGTCCACCCAGCTTCTCTACATGAGCATCCACTTCCTGTACACAAACAACACGCATCCACTTCCTGTACACAAACAATACGCATGAACTTCCTGTACACAAACAACACGTATGAAAAAATTTTAACAGCTGGAGCACGTCCACCCTCTGTGTCCATAATTTTTTGCACGCACGCACACACACGCACACACACACACGCACGCACACACGCACGCACACACACACACACAAACACACACACACGCACACACACACGCACGCACACACGCACGCACACGCACAAGCATAGCAAATGAGGACATACACCCAGGATCCCACACGTACAACACGCAACTGTACACACACAACACACTCCTCTCTTTCACACATACACACTCAAAGGCACACGTGGATTACAACACATGCACAAAAAGGAGAAGAGAACGGAAGGGAGAATGGACCTGCACATGCTCCCGCAATGTTGCCACGGCTTCTGGGTTGAGATTGATGCCCTTGGAGCCAGGCTTCTCCTCGCCTCCTGCAGCAGTGTAGAACTCACGCACATGCATGCCCACTGTACCCCTGCGTCGGTATGGAGGAGGAGGACCCCTGAGGTTTGGCCGCATGTGTCGGTTTGTTACGGCACTATAGGATGGAGTGGATGAGATTAGGAAGGGAATGTGGAAAATGATAATCATGCTCGCCAAAAGATTTGACAGCAAAAAAGGAAAATAGGTGTGAGGTGTTGAGTGTGTGTGTGTGTGCAGGAGGCTGATCATGATCATGGAAGGGTGCAGCAGATAAGGTTTGGGTGGAAATGTAAAACATGGAATCAACAATCATGTGCGCCCACAGATCTGGGAGTTTAAAAGAGGGGTTGTGCAGGCTAATCATGACCAAATAGGG
>Ga0307945_1002304_pt1 | contig 15395 bp, 9 predicted proteins | sample OrgLakmetagen228_FD_201818 | JGI IMG/M metagenome (GOLD analysis project Ga0307945, IMG submission 201818) | Saline water microbial communities from Organic Lake, Antarctica - #228 | ecosystem: Environmental > Aquatic > Non-marine Saline and Alkaline > Saline | place: Antarctica: Organic Lake...
ACATATCGACAGACTCCGGGAATTTCACGGTTGACAGCTCTTTCAACAGCGCAACAGCGTCTTCAATGCTGTATATCTTGGTTGCGTCAACTTTTTCGCGCGCTACTTTGGCGCGTTTGCTCAGCTTAGCCATTACTCAACACCCTCCACATTCAGACCCATACTGCGAGCAGAACCCGCAATCGTACGAACGGCTGCTTCCATATCAGCTGCCGTCAGGTCAGGATCCTTGGTGGTAGCAATCTCTTCCAATTGGGCGCGAGTAACCGTACCCACCTTCTCAGTGTTTGGACGACCTGAACCGCTCTTGATACCAGCTGCTTTTTTCAGCAAAATCGCAGCAGGCGGTGTCTTGGTAATAAAGGTGAAGCTACGGTCACTGTATACGGTGATCACAACGGGAGTCGGCAGACCTGGCTCCAGGCTTTGAGTCTCAGCGTTAAACGCTTTACAGAATTCCATAATGTTCACGCCATGCTGACCCAGAGCCGGACCCACCGGTGGACTCGGATTGGCTTGACCTGCCTTCACTTGCAGCTTGATATAAGCATTAACTTTCTTGGCCATGATAACCTCTTAATTGGGTGATAACGCCGCTAGGCTCCCCGTCAAACTACGCAGACAACAAAGTCCCGAAGCCGCTCGGACTTCAGGACAAAGTTACCTGCCTGCACTTCAGGTCATTTTTTCGACCTGAGTAAATTCCAGCTCAACCGGTGTCGCCCGGCCGAAGATAGATACCGACACTTGCACCCGGTTCTTCTCGTAATTCACTTTTTCTACAGTAGCGCTGAAGTCAATAAACGGACCATCATTTACCCGAACAACTTCGCCAGGCTCATAAATGGTCTTTTGAGTGGGCTTATCAACCCCCTCTTTAACGCGCTGCAATATACCGTCCGCCTCACGACTGGTCAGTGGTGCCGGCTTTTCCGGAGTACCGCCAATAAAACCCATCACCCGCGGGATCTCTTTAACAAGGTGCCAGGAACCATCATCCATGACCATTTCGACCATGACATAACCAGGGTAGAACTTACGTTCGCTCTTGCGCTTTTTTCCGTCGCGCATTTCAACGACAGACTCAGTTGGCACCAGGATCTCACCAAACTTATCCTGCATACCTTTTAATTCGATCTGCTCTTGCAACGAAGCCGCAACCCGCTTTTCATAGCCTGAATATGCGTGAACTACATACCAACGCTTGGACATATCGATCTCCTTAACCGATGACCCGGGACACAATAAGCCCCAGTAGAGAATCGATGCCCCAAAGAATCAGCGCCACTACCAATACAACACCGATCACCACGAGCGTGGTTTGCGTAGTCTCCTGACGGGTAGGCCAGACAACCTTACGCACTTCAACCCAGGCTTCTTTGCGCAACCGATTGATGTACTTCCCACGCGCTGTCGTCAACGCAATGCCGATCGCGACCAGCGAAACAAAAACAACAGCCAAGGCGCGAACCAGCATGGATTCACCGCCAAAATAGAAATTGCCACCGATAACCGATATCACCAACAAGGCAACAACGATCCACTTAATCCAATCTAGGGCGGTATTATTCGACTCAACCTGAGCGTTCATGCGGTGGACACCTTAACTCTGGATAAACTCAGTACTGAAACTGCTCAGCACTGCAAATGTGAATCTTGGGCACTTTAATGGCAGGCCAGGAGGGACTCGAACCCACAACCCCCGGTTTTGGAGACCGGTGCTCTACCAATTGAACTACTGGCCTGTAAAGCAACTGGGCGGCGGATTCTATGCCAAGTACCGCGCAGTTTCAAGCACTTAGGGGGCTTTTTTCAAGAAACAAGCGAACACTGTTACGCTGGCCCCCATCTGACCAACCCGCACGACCCCCAATCAGGTCGCCAAGCCAGCCCACACTCCCCAAACACACCGACTTGCCATAGCAGCAAACGGATTTGTGCCGGATACAGAGATCCGACGGCAGGACGAGCAGACGCCAGGGGCGTCTGCTTTTAGCTGCGAGATATAAGCTGCGAGCTACGAGCACTTACTAACAGCTCCAAACTCTCAGCTCCAAGCTCATTTTTACTCAATGATCTTCGCTACAACGCCCGCACCTACCGTACGGCCGCCTTCACGAATCGCGAAACGCAGACCTTCGTCCATCGCGATCGGGGCGATCAGGGTAACGTCCATCTTGATGTTGTCACCCGGCATTACCATCTCTACACCTTCCGGCAGCTCACAAGCACCGGTTACGTCGGTGGTGCGGAAGTAGAACTGAGGGCGATAGCCTTTGAAGAATGGCGTGTGACGGCCACCTTCATCTTTGCTCAGCACATACACTTCTGCTTCGAACTTGGTATGCGGTGTGATTGAACCTGGCTTGGCCAGTACCTGACCACGCTCAATGTCATCACGCTTGGTGCCACGCAAAAGAGCGCCAATGTTCTCACCGGCACGGCCTTCGTCGAGCAACTTGCGAAACATCTCAACACCGGTAACGACGGTCTTGGTGGTGTCGTGGATACCAATGACTTCCACTTCCTCACCCGACTTGATGATGCCACGCTCAACACGACCGGTTACAACGGTACCACGGCCAGAAATTGAGAAGACGTCTTCGATCGGCAACAGGAACGGCTGGTCAATCGCACGCTCAGGCTCTGGAATGTAGTCATCCAGCGCTTCAACCAGCTTTCTGACAGCGGTTGTGCCCATTTCGTTGTCGTCTTTGCCTTCCAGCGCCATCAGCGCTGAACCGATGATGATCGGTGTGTCGTCGCCCGGGAAGTCGTACATGGACAGCAGCTCACGCACTTCCATCTCAACCAGTTCCACCAACTCTTCGTCGTCGACCATATCGGCCTTGTTCAGGAACACAACGATAAACGGTACGCCAACCTGACGCGACAGCAGGATGTGCTCACGCGTTTGCGGCATCGGGCCGTCTGCTGCAGAACAAACCAGGATAGCGCCATCCATCTGTGCCGCGCCGGTGATCATGTTTTTCACATAGTCAGCGTGGCCCGGGCAGTCAACGTGCGCGTAATGGCGCTTCGGTGAATCGTATTCAACGTGAGAGGTTGCAATGGTAATACCACGCTCACGCTCTTCCGGTGCGTTGTCGATACCGTCAAACGCAACTGATGCGCCCGAGCCAAATGCTTCATGGCACACACGAGTCAGTGCGGCTGTCAGCGTGGTTTTACCGTGGTCAACGTGACCAATGGTGCCGACGTTTACGTGCGGCTTTTTACGTTCAAATTTAGCCTTAGACATAGTGACTTTCCTCTAAGTTAGCTCAAAAAGATCAAGACTTCTTGATAATTTCTTCAACGATGTTCGTCGGGGCTTCTTTGTAGCCTGCAAATTCCATCACGTAAGAGGCACGGCCCTGAGACATCGAACGCAGGTCCGTAGCGTATCCGAACATTTCGGACAGTGGCACTTCAGCATCGATGATCTTGCCTGACGGACTATCTTCCATGCCTGAAACTGTGCCACGACGACGGTTAAGGTCGCCCATAACGTCACCCATGTAGTCTTCGGGTGTCACCACCTCGACTGTCATCATGGGCTCAAGCAGTGCCGGACTCGCTCTTTCCTTCAACTTCTTAACTGCCATTGAGGCAGCCACTTTAAAGGCCATCTCATTGGAGTCAACGTCATGGTAGGAACCGTCATGAAGGGTCGCCTTCATACCGAGCAATGGGTAGCCCGCCAGAATGCCGTTCTTCATCTGCTCCTGGATACCCTTCTCAATTGCGGGAATATATTCCTTCGGGACAGTACCACCGACAATTTGGTTGACGAAAACCAGCTTTTCAGCATTTGGATCTTCAGCCGGCTCAAACCTGATCACAACGTGACCATACTGACCACGGCCGCCTGATTGCTTGGCAAACTTGGAGTCAATATCACAAGCGGTACGAATGCGCTCGCGATAGGCCACCTGAGGCGCACCAACGTTCGCTTCAACTTTAAATTCTCGCTTCATCCGGTCAACCAGAACGTCCAGGTGTAATTCACCCTGTCCGCCGATGATGGTCTGGCCGGTCTCTTCGTCGGTACGAACCGTAAATGAAGGATCTTCCTGGGCCAGTTTGCCCAGAGCGACCCCCATTTTCTCCTGGTCAGCTTTCGACTTCGGCTCAACGGCTACGTGAATAACCGGATCTGGGAAGTCCATGCGCTCCAGAGTAATTGGGTTCGTCGGATCACAGAGGGTGTCACCGGTAGTGACGTCCTTCATACCAATCAGTGCGCCGATGTCGCCAGCCAGCAACTCTTTGATCTCTTCACGGTTGTTGGCGTGCATCTGCACCATACGACCAACACGCTCGCGCTTGCCTTTAACCGCGTTCAAAACCTGATCACCACTCTTCAGTACACCGCCATAAACGCGTATGAAGGTCAGCGTACCCACAAAGGGGTCAGTCGCAATTTTAAACGCCAGAGCATTGAACGGAGCATCGTCGTCGACTTTGATCGCCTTCATGGTTTCGCCGTCGTCAAGCAAGCCTTCGATGGCGCGAACCTGAGTCGGTGAAGGCATATAATCGATAACGCTGTCCAGTACTGCCTGAACGCCCTTGTTCTTAAAGGCCGAACCGCAGTGGGTCAGTACAATTTCACCCGCCAGCGTGCGCAAGCGCAAACCAGTCTTGATGTCCTCTTCTTCAAGAGTTTCAGACACCATGTACTTTTCCATCAGCTCGTCATTGGCTTCAGCAGCTGCTTCCACCATCAGACCGCGATATTCTTCAGCTTTTTCCTGCAGGTTCGCTGGAATATCTTCCAGCGTGAACGTCATACCCTGGTCTTCTTCGTTCCAGATGATGGCTTTCATCTTGACCAGGTCGATAACACCGGCAAATTCGTCTTCTGCACCGATCGGGATCTGAATAGGGACCGGATTGGCACCCAGACGCTCCTTCAACTGCTCTACGACCCGATAGAAATCTGCGCCAGCACGGTCCATCTTGTTGACGAACACCATACGCGGCACATGATATCGGTTGGCCTGACGCCACACGGTCTCAGTCTGCGGTTGAACACCGGAAGATCCACACAGCACCACAACGGCACCGTCGAGAACACGCAGGGAACGTTCAACCTCAATGGTAAAGTCAACGTGTCCCGGTGTGTCGATGATATTGATGCGATGTTCATCGAACTGTTTGGCCATACCTTGCCAGAAACAGGTAGTAGCAGCTGAGGTAATGGTGATACCGCGCTCCTGCTCCTGCTCCATCCAGTCCATGGTAGCAGCGCCATCATGAACTTCACCGATCTTGTGAGACAAGCCGGTATAAAAAAGTACGCGCTCTGTAGTCGTCGTTTTACCGGCGTCTACGTGCGCAACGATACCAATGTTACGGTACCGGTTAAGCGGAGTTTTACGAGCCACAACTCTTTCTCCTTAACAGAAAATGTTTGCTCTAAAGCTTAGAAACGATAATGAGAGAATGCTTTGTTGGCTTCGGCCATACGGTGTACATCTTCACGCTTTTTGATTGCGTTACCCTTGCCTTCAGCTGCGTCGAGCAGCTCACCCGCAAGACGCTGCCCCATGGATTTTTCACCACGCTTACGGGAAGCTTCGACCAGCCAGCGCATAGCAAGCGCTTCGCGGCGAGAGGGACGCACTTCGACGGGCACCTGATAGGTTGCACCACCGACCCGGCGAGATTTAACTTCGACCATAGGCGCGATAGAATCCAGGGCCGTCTCAAACATAGCGATCGGATCCTGGTCGGACTTTTTCTCTTTGACGATGTCCAGAGCACCATAAACAATACGCTCGGCAACAGATTTTTTACCATCGTACATAACATGGTTCATGAATTTGGCCAGTTGCGTATTCCCAAACTTGGGATCTGGCAGTACATCACGCTTTGCAGCAACGCGTCTTCTTGGCATTGATAAGCCCTCAAATAGGTCTTCAGGCAATTCTGGGATGAGCAGTTGTCCGGATTAATCACTATCGCTGCGACAACGGCACCCAGCCTTACTCTTATCCTGAGACTGAAAGTTTCGATTAATTAGCCCTTAGGCCGTTTCGTACCGTACTTGGAACGCGCCTGTTTACGGTTAGCAACGCCTGACGTGTCGAGCGAACCGCGAACGGTGTGGTAGCGAACACCTGGCAGGTCTTTTACACGACCGCCACGGATCAGTACAACCGAGTGCTCTTGCAGGTTGTGACCTTCACCGCCGATGTAAGATGACACCTCGAAACCGTTTGTCAGACGTACACGACAAACTTTACGTAAAGCCGAGTTCGGCTTCTTCGGGGTGGTTGTGTATACACGGGTGCATACACCACGACGCTGCGGGCAGCCTTCCAAAGCCCGAACATCGCTTGCGACCGCTTTGCGCTTACGCGGCTTACGGACAAGCTGGTTAATTGTAGCCATTAAAGCCTCTCTAAAGTTCTCATCTCATTACACGACAGTACCCGGCTGGATTACCAGCCGGGCCCTGTAGGGAGCGCGCATTTTAGTGATAGCGCAATTCTTAGTCAACGTGAGCGTTTGCTTACTTGTTGAGCGCCTGACTGAGAGCCGCTTCTACATCGGATGCACTGATAGATGGTTTCTCACCGGTGCGCTCCAGACGTTTGCGACGACGCTCGGCGTGATAGGCCAGGCCTGTACCCGCCGGAATCAGTCGACCAACGACCACATTTTCCTTCAGGCCGCGCAGATAATCGCGCTTGCCGGTGACCGCGCCTTCGGTCAACACCCGAGTGGTTTCCTGGAAGGAAGCCGCCGAGATAAAGGACTCTGTCGCCAGAGACGCCTTGGTGATACCCAGCAGGACACGCTCAAAGCGAGCCACCTCCTGTTCAGCACTGTTGGCTTTCTCATTTGCTTCAAGCAACTGGTTAAATTCAACCTGGTCGCCCTTGATGAAATGGGTCTCACCGCTATCCAGTACCATTGCCTTACGCAGCATCTGACGCACAATCACTTCAATATGCTTGTCGTTGATGGTTACGCCCTGCAATCGATAGACTTCCTGGATCTCGTCAACGATGTAACGTGCCAACGCCTCAACACCCCGAACACGCAGAATATCGTGCGGATTCATTGGGCCATCGGAGATCACTTCACCCTTCTCAACCTGCTCACCTTCGAAGACGTTCAACTGACGCCACTTGGGAATCAGCTCTTCATAGGCATCCGAACCGTCGATCGGTGTAATCACCAGGCGTTTCTTACCCTTGGTTTCCTTGCCAAATCCTACGGTTCCCGAAATTTCGGCCAGAATGGCGGCCTCTTTCGGTTTACGGGCTTCGAACAAGTCGGCCACACGCGGCAAACCACCGGTAATATCGCGGTTGCCAGAGGATTCCTGTGGAATCCGGGCAATAACATCACCCACTTTAATGACGTCCCCGTCCGACAGACTCAGGAATGAGCCATCAGGCAGGAAGTACTGAACCGGCTGATTGGTTTTGCCAATCATGATTTCATTACCGTCAGGATCAAGCAGCTTGACCAGTGGGCGAATTTCCTTGCCAGCGGCATTACGCTGCCCCTGGGGAATCACCTCGATCGCGCCAACACCTGTCAGTTCATCGATCTTCCGGTTGGTGGTAATGCCTTCATCCATGCCGATAAAAGCAATCTTACCGTTTGACTCACCGATGATCGGGTGAGTGTGTGGATCCCATTTGGCCACGATCTGACCGGCCTCCACCGCTGCACCATCGTTAACATTGATCACAGCGCCATACGGTAATTTGTATTTCTCACGCTCACGACCATGCTCATCGGATACCGCCAACACGCCAGAGCGGCTTACCGCAACCAGATCACCGTCGGCACGGGTTACCGTTTTCAAGTTCCGCAAGGCTACTGTTCCGCCGTGCTTGACCTGAACGCTGTCAGATGCTGTTGCTCGTGATGCCGCACCACCAATGTGGAAGGTGCGCATAGTCAGCTGAGTACCAGGTTCACCAATCGACTGTGCTGCGATAATACCAATCGCCTCGCCAATATTGACGCGGTGCCCCCTGGCCAAGTCACGACCATAGCACTGGGCGCAAAGACCGTAGCGGGTTTTACAGCTGATCGCCGAACGGATCGTAACCTGGTCAACACCCCACTCATCGAGCTTCTTCACCCAGGCTTCGTCGAGCATGGTGCCAGCCGGTACCCAGGTCTCCTTGGTAACCGGATTGAACACGTCGGTTGCCATGACCCGGCCCAGCACTTGCTGGCCAAGACCCAGTACAACATCACCGCCCTCAATAATCGGCTCTACAATAACGCCTTCCTGAGTGCCGCAATCTTCTTCGGTGATCACAACGTCTTGAGCAACATCCACCAGACGACGAGTCAGGTAACCCGAGTTAGCTGTTTTCAAAGCGGTATCGGCCAGACCTTTACGTGCGCCGTGCGTCGAGATGAAGTACTCACCAACCGACAGACCTTCCCGGAAGTTTGCCTTAATCGGGTTTTCAATTATCGAGCCGTCCGGCTTGGCCATCAGGCCACGCATACCCGCCAGCTGACGAATCTGGGCCGGGCTACCCCGAGCTCCCGAGTCAGCCATGATGTATACCGAGTTGAACGACTCCTGCTCAACTTCATTGCCATCACGGTCAATAACGGTTTCCTTGGAGATGCCTTCCATCATCGCGCGCGCGATCTGATCATTGGCCCGGGACCAGATATCGACAACTTTGTTGTATTTCTCACCCTGGGTAACCAGACCCGCTGCAAACTGCTCTTCGATGTCTTGAACTTCAGCTTCTGCCTTGCCCAGAATCTCAAGCTTGGCCTTCGGAATCACGAAGTCGTTAACACCAATCGACGAACCGGAACGCGTCGCATAGGCGAAGCCCATGTACATGATCTGGTCAGCGAAAACTACCGTGTCTTTCAAGCCAACACGGCGATAGCACTCGTTCAGCAGGGCACTGATCGCCTTTTTCTTCATCGACTGATTGACCAGCTCATATGGCAGGCCATCGGGTACGATTGAGTAAAGAATGGAACGACCAACGGTGGTGTCAACGATGCTGGTGGAATCTATCTTTTCACCCTCATCGTTTTCATACACCTGACGCATACGTACTTTGACCTTGGCTTGCAGGGCAACTTCGCCTGCACCGTAGGCACGCTGAACTTCGGCGATGTTAGAGAAAACCATGCCTTCGCCCTTGGCGTTGATACGTTCGCGGGTCATGTAATACAGGCCCAGCACCACGTCCTGAGACGGCACGATGATCGGCTCGCCACTGGCTGGAGACAGGACGTTATTGGTCGACATCATCAGCGCGCGCGCTTCCAACTGGGCTTCCAGCGTCAGCGGCACGTGAACGGCCATTTGGTCACCGTCAAAGTCAGCGTTATAGGCGGCACACACCAGAGGATGCAGCTGAATCGCCTTGCCTTCAATCAGCACCGGTTCAAATGCCTGGATACCCAGACGGTGCAAGGTTGGCGCCCGGTTAAGCATAACCGGATGCTCGCGAATCACCTCGTCAAGAATATCCCACACAATGGCTTCTTCGCGCTCGACCATCTTCTTGGCGGCCTTGATAGTCGTCGCCAGACCACGGTGCTCAAGCTTGCTGAAGATAAATGGTTTGAACAGCTCCAGGGCCATTTTTTTGGGCAGCCCACACTGATGCAAACGCAACGTCGGACCGACCACAATCACTGAACGACCGGAGTAGTCAACGCGCTTACCAAGCAGATTCTGGCGGAAACGACCCTGCTTGCCTTTGATCATGTCAGCCAGAGACTTCAGCGGACGACGGTTCGAACCAGTGATGGCGCGACCGCGACGGCCGTTATCGAGCAGTGCGTCAACCGACTCCTGCAGCATACGCTTTTCGTTGCGCACGATGATATCCGGTGCAGCCAGCTCAAGCAGACGCTTGAGACGATTGTTCCGGTTAATTACCCGGCGATACAGGTCGTTAAGATCAGACGTCGCGAAACGACCGCCGTCAAGCGGTACCAACGGACGTAAGTCAGGCGGTAACACCGGCAGTACTGTCATTACCATCCACTCGGGCTTGTTGCCTGATTTTTCAAAGGCTTCAAGCAGCTTCAAGCGCTTGGACAGTTTCTTAATCTTGGTTTCAGAGTTTGTTGCAGGAATCTCTTCCCGCAAGCGCGCGGTTTCACCGACCAAGTCGATGCTATCGAGCAGCTTCTGAATGGCTTCTGCACCCATTCGGGCATCAAAATCATCACCAAACTCTTCAATGGATTCGTAGTATTCCTCGTCCGTCAGCAACTGGCCCTTTTCCAGAGTGGTCAGACCCGGATCAATCACTACAAAACTCTCATAATAAAGAATACGTTCGATATCACGCAGTGTCATATCCAGCATCAGACCAATGCGGGATGGCAGTGATTTCAAAAACCAGATGTGAGCAACCGGCGCAGCCAACTCAATGTGACCCATGCGCTCGCGGCGCACCTTGGCCTGAGTGACTTCCACACCACACTTCTCACAGATTACGCCCCGATGTTTAAGACGCTTGTATTTGCCACACAGGCACTCGTAATCCTTGATTGGACCAAAGATACGGGCGCAAAACAGGCCATCACGTTCCGGCTTGAAAGTCCGGTAGTTGATGGTCTCAGGCTTCTTCACCTCGCCAAAAGACCAAGACCGGATCATGTCCGGTGAGGCCAGGCCAATGCGGATCGAGTCGAACTCTTCCGACTGGCCCTGAGATTTCAACAGATTCAGCAAATCTTTCATCATTCAGCTCCGAAAGGAGTGGCTTCAGGCGGCCAATCGCCGCCCAACCGTCGTTCAGACGGACCGGTATCCCGGTCCGTCTGACCTTACTCTTCGTTTTCCAGTTCCATGTCGATACCCAGCGAGCGGATCTCTTTAACCAGTACGTTAAAGGATTCCGGCATGCCTGGCTCCATTCGATGGTCACCATCCACGATGTTTTTATACATCTTGGTACGGCCAGCCACGTCGTCCGACTTCACCGTCAGCATTTCCTGCAAGGTATAGGCGGCACCGTAAGCTTCCAGCGCCCACACTTCCATCTCACCGAAACGCTGACCACCGAATTGCGCCTTACCACCCAGCGGTTGCTGGGTAACCAGGCTGTAGGAGCCGGTAGAACGGGCATGCATCTTGTCGTCCACAAGGTGGTTCAACTTGAGCATGTACATGTAACCGACGGTAGTCTTGTTTTCAAAAGACTCACCGGTACGCCCGTCCCACAGTTGGATCTGTCCGGTATCATCCAGGCCAGCAAGGCGTAGCAGCTCCTTGATTTCTTCCTCTTTGGCACCGTCAAATACCGGCGTCGCGATCGGTACACCACCACTGACATTTTTTGCCAGCTCCATGATGTCGGCATCAGAGAAATCTTCCAGGGTTTCCTTGCGGATACCGCTGCCGGACTTATTGTAGACCTGATCCAGGAAGTCGCGTATTTCGCTGACAGCCTTCTGGTCACGAACCATGTCGTTGATGCGCTTGCCCAGACCCTTGGCTGCCGCACCCATGTGCGTCTCCAGAACCTGACCTACGTTCATCCGCGACGGCACACCCAGCGGGTTAAGCACTACATCCACCGGTTCGCCCTGATCATCAAACGGCATGTCTTCAACCGGCATAATTACCGAGATCACACCCTTGTTACCGTGACGACCAGCCATTTTGTCACCTGGCTGAATCTTGCGTTTGACGGCGACGTAGCATTTGACGACTTTGAGAACGCCCGGTTGCAGATCATCACCGCTCTGCAGCTTGCGTTTCTTGTCTTCAAATCGGGCATCCTGATCGTCCTTGCGCTCTTTCAGCTGGGCTTCGGCTTTCTCCAGCATTTCTGCCAGCGCCTCGTCCTGCATGCGCAGCTTGAACCAGTCTGCACGCGGCAAATCGGTCAGGTAGGCTTCCGTCAGGGTATCCCCTTTCTTCAGCTCAGGACCGCCAGCAACAGGCTGACCGACAAGACTAGCCTGAATCCGCTCGAACACAGTGTCTTCGACAATGCGATACTCGGCATTCAAGTCCTTGCGGAACTCGGCCAGAGCCATCCGTTCAATGTCTTTGGAGCGCTGATCGCGCTCGACACCATCACGGGTGAACACCTGAACATCAATCACCGTACCTATCATACCGCCCTTGACGCGCAGTGACGTGTCTTTCACATCCGACGCTTTCTCGCCAAAAATGGCACGTAGCAATTTTTCTTCCGGGGTCAGCTGGGTCTCGCTTTTCGGCGTTACCTTACCGACCAGAATGTCACCGGGGCCTACTTCGGCACCAATATAGACAACACCGGACTCATCCAGTTTATTCAGCGCCGACTCGCCCACGTTCGGGATGTCTGCGGTGATTTCTTCAGCGCCCAACTTGGTATCGCGAGCGATACAGGTCAGCTCCTGAATGTGGATGGTGGTAAAACGATCTTCCTGAACTACCTTCTCAGACACCAGAATGGAGTCCTCGAAGTTGTACCCGTTCCAGGGCATAAAGGCGATACGCATGTTCTGACCCAGAGCCAGTTCACCCATATCGACCGATGGACCATCAGCCAGAACATCACCGCGCGCTATGGTCTCGCCCTGATGGACGATGGAGCGCTGGTTAATACAGGTGTTCTGGTTGGAACGTGTGTACTTGGTCAGGTTATAAATATCCACACCGGCATCGCCGTCGTGAATTTCATCTTCGCCCACCTTAACCACGATCCGCGAGGCATCGACGTACTCAACGTAACCGCCGCGCTTGGCAGTGACACAAACACCGGAGTCAATCGCCACACTGCGTTCGATACCCGTACCTACCAGCGGCTTGTCGGCACGCAATGTCGGTACAGCCTGACGCATCATGTTCGACCCCATCAGGGCCCGGTTGGCGTCATCATGCTCCAGGAAGGGCACCAAAGCCGCTGCTGCAGACACTACCTGACGAGGCGATACGTCCATCATGTCAACGTTGGCCAGCGGCGCCATGGTGAATTCATTCTGGTGACGTACCTGAACAAATTCACCGACGATGTTGTCGTTCTCATCAAGCGGCACGTTTGCCTGGGCAATGGTGTGCTTGGCTTCGTCGATCGCGGACAAGTAAACAATGTCGCTGCTAACTTTGCCGTTTTCAACACGACGATACGGCGTTTCCAGGAAGCCATAACTGTTGGTACGAGCATATGTCGATAATGAATTAATCAGACCAATGTTCGGACCTTCCGGTGTTTCAATCGGGCAGACACGGCCGTAATGGGTCGGGTGCACATCGCGGACCTCAAAACCGGCTCGTTCACGCGTCAGACCACCAGGGCCCAGTGCAGAGACACGGCGCTTGTTGGTGATACCGGACAACGGGTTGTTCTGGTCCATAAACTGAGACAGCTGACTTGAACCAAAAAATTCTTTGATCGCCGCCGCCACGGGTTTGGCGTTAACCAGATCCTGAGGCATCAAACCTTCGCTTTCAGCCATGGACAGACGTTCGCGTACAGCGCGCTCGACTCGTACCAGACCCACACGAAACTGATTCTCGGCCATTTCACCAACAGACCGCACCCGGCGGTTACCCAGATGATCAATGTCATCCACAGTACCGTTACCGTTACGAATGTCGATCAGCGTGCGCAGCACTTCAACAATATCTTCATTGCTGAGCGTACCTTCACCTTCTTCGCCTTCACGACCCAGACGACGGTTAAACTTCATCCGGCCTACGCCGCTCAAGTCATACCGCTCACTGCTGAAAAACAGATTCTGAAACAACGTTTCAGCCGACTCTTTCGTCGGCGGCTCGCCAGGGCGCATCATTCGATAGATCTCAACCAGTGCCTCAAGCGGCGTGTTGGTCGGATCATTACGCAACGTATCTGAAATGTACGGACCACAATCAAGATCGTTGGTATACAACAGATCCAGCTGCTTCAGTTTCAGCTCACGTACCTTGTCGATGATCTCAAGGGTGACTTCGTCATTGCAGTTCGCAAAGATTTCACCACTGGTCGGATCAACCAGGTCGGATGCCAGCGCCTTGCCAAGCAGATAGTCGTCAGGAACCACCACGGTTTCGATGCTGGACTTCTCCAGCTGGCGAATGTGACGTGCGGTAATACGGCGACCTTCTTCGATGACAATCGTGCCATCCTTTTCCTTGATTTCGAATGCAGCCGTTTCGCCACGCAGACGCTCGGAAACAATCTTCATCTCGAACTTGTCGCTTTTCAGCTTGAACTGTGACCGTTCGAAGAATATGTCCAGTATTTGCTGATTGGTGTACTCCAAAGCCCGCAGCAGAATAGTCGCCGGCAGCTTACGACGGCGATCGATACGAACAAACACCTGATCTTTCGGATCAAATTCGAAATCGAGCCACGAACCACGGTAAGGAATCACCCGAGCAGAATACAACAGCTTACCGGAGGAATGTGTCTTACCTTTATCGTGGTCAAAAAACACGCCCGGTGAACGATGCAACTGAGACACAACAACGCGCTCGGTACCATTCACAATGAAGGTCCCGTTTTCAGTCATCAGTGGCATTTCGCCCATGTAGACTTCTTGCTCTTTGATGTCTTTGATTGCCTTGCTAGGCGATTCTTTATCGTAAATAATCAGCCGGACCTTGACCCGCAGCGGTGCTGCGTAGGTCACGCCACGCAATTGGCATTCTTTCACGTCGAAGGCCGGGATACCCAGCTTATAACTGACGTACTCTAAAGCGGCATTGCCAGAATAACTGACAATTGGAAATACGGACTTGAAGGCTGCATGCAGACCACTGTCCTGTCGTTCGGCCGCATCGGTATCGGCCTGTAAAAAATTACGGTAGGAATCCAACTGTATTGCCAGCAGGTATGGAATGTCCATCACCGGCTTCAATTTGCTGAAATCCTTGCGGATACGTTTTTTCTCGGTGTAAGAGTATGCCATCAGCAATCCCCAGCTTGTGCACCAACGGTGGGTCTGAGCGGTTGACAGTCAACGGTTGATCAAGACCGTCGCCATCATTCGGTAATGCGATGATTGCCAGACGTCAACAATCATCCCGAAATTCGTCGCTTCCTGCGCTCCTCCTGTTTACGGAGGCCCCTGGCGTTTGCCATCGTCCTGACGGATCGATGCGGTCAACCCGCCTTTCTAAATCGGGGTGCTCAGAAACTTTTGCTTCTGAGACACGAAAAGGCCGACGGCCAATAGCCGCCAGCCAATTCGACTGAATTGCCTAATAACAATCCAGAACCATCGAAGTTACTTAACTTCCACGGTTGCGCCAGCTTCTTCCAGCTTGGCCTTGATCTGATCAACTTCGTCCTTGCTTGCAGCTTCTTTAACTGCAGCAGGAGCGCTGTCGACCAAGCCTTTAGCTTCTTTCAAGCCAAGGCCTGTGATCTCACGAACAACCTTAATTACGTTAACTTTCTTCTCGCCACAAGAAG
>Ga0307945_1002309_pt1 | contig 15383 bp, 16 predicted proteins | sample OrgLakmetagen228_FD_201818 | JGI IMG/M metagenome (GOLD analysis project Ga0307945, IMG submission 201818) | Saline water microbial communities from Organic Lake, Antarctica - #228 | ecosystem: Environmental > Aquatic > Non-marine Saline and Alkaline > Saline | place: Antarctica: Organic Lake...
ACACACACACACACACACCACACACACACACACACACACACACACACACATACACACACAAACACACACACACACACACACACACACACACACAATTGGAAACACAAACTCACACACACACACACAAACACACACACGAACACAATTGGAACAGGCTGTCCCAAAAGATGCAGATGTTGTAGTGGTGGGTGCAGGAGTGGCTGGCCTGGCCTGCTGCATGCACCTTACCAAGGCTGGTATCAAGCCTGTACTCCTTGAGGCTAGTGATGGCGTGGGAGGGCGTGTCAGGACGGACGAGGTACTTCCACACAATGTGTACATGTCCTCCGTGTCATACGCACGCCATAATTACATGCGTGGACATGTGACCTCCATCTCGTTGCATCAGTAGACAGTGACCCTGAGCAGCCAGTCATCTAGGAGGCAAGCACGTTGGTGTCATGTGCATCCTGTGTCAGTGATAACGCAGTGCAACATATTGGATGTATACCAGCGAGGGAGGGCAATTTAAATGTGCAACGTGCCAGCTAATAATGTCAACTGAAACTTTGGCAGGTCGACGGCTACCTGCTGGATCGAGGTTTCCAGATCTTCTTGACGGGGTACCCTGAGCAGCAGGTGTGCTGTGTCGTGTGTGTGCGCATTGTGGGTGTGGGTGTGGGTGTGAAAGGAATGAAGATGGGAGAGGGGGAACCACAGACCTCAGCATTGATGTCAATCATCCATAAATCATGAATCATATACCTGTCATATCTTCCTCCTTGCTAAACTAATGACCCCATTAGGTTAAAAGTTAAAAGCAATTGTTCACCGAGCCTTACAACCGTTTTGGCCATTTTCTCATGCAATTGCACCAAAGCATGGCATCAAAATCCTCGCTTGTATTACTGCTTGACTTGCAGGCTGCTCTGGATTATGCCGGACTTGAGCTCCAGCCTTTTTATGCAGGGGCAGCTGTCAGGCTAGGTCCCCAATTCCATCGAGTGGCTGATCCACTCAGGTAGGGCTGACAGTGCTGAGCCACACGCAAGGCTCAGTTGCTGTTTCAACTCAAAAGCCAGTGGAGCGTGATCTTCGGTACATCACGTTGATGCGATCAGAGCGGTGGTGCAGTACAAATTGCTAATGGCTGGCAGATGAGCATTGCACAGTTTGGAGCTGTGTGAGGATGAAAACGCTATTTTCACCACGACACGGGTGGCGCTGGTCTACTGAACTTTTCTCAGTCTCCAAACTCGTTCAGCTTGGAGTAGAACCTGTACAAACAAGGCTCCTGTTTCCTTCATTGGTCCATCGATGTGGGGAATGGATCCACAGCCAGCAGAAGGGCAGTTCACCTGCATCCTTTCTCCCACTCTTGCAACAGGGAGAAAGAAGAGGCTTGGGACAGTGTTTGAGCCCTTCCTTTGGACTGTGTAGGGTCTAGTGTCTTCAATGTAATGTGGTGATCTCATCGAGGAGAATGGGTTATTTAATTTGGCAGCCAGCACAGCTGGTCTGTGTCCCAGCTCATCAAACAGGTCTGTGATGTGACGGAGGCAGAAGACCCTGTGTTAGGCTGACAGGGTAAATCTACTCCACGGCTTACAACTCAGTGATTATTACCCTACCGCCCAGGCACCCCGTTGATGCCATATTTACCCTAAGTCCAACACACCCCATTGGCAGCCCAGTGGACAAGATCCTCGTGGGGCTAGTGAGGTAAGGGAAGGGGCAGCCCATAGGCAGCCCATTGGATAAGATCCTCGTGGGGCTAGTGAGGGACGAGGCAGCCTTAGGCATCCCAGTGGATAAGATCCTCGTGGGGCTAGTGAGCTGAGGAATGAGTACATGTGCAGTAGCATGGCAGGTCTTTTTTTTTGGGCTCAGTGGATGAGCGTGGAATGGAAGGGCTCTCAGATTTGGAAATGTGGAGTGGATAGCACACACGCTGGTAAATGTAGTAGGGTGGGTGAGCGCATGCAGAGCCTAATCTGTGTGTGTGGACCTGTGAATGCAAATCGAAAATTTGAGAGGGTGGTGAGCTAACAATGAGTAAAAGCTTGTGCCGTTGTGGCTGGGAGTGGCCTCAGCATACCTGTCTTACATGGAGTGATTGACTACTTGTGTCATGCAAAAGGCTCGCTAAGAAACGGTGTGGTTGGCGCTTGAGGTGTAAAGCAATGCAATGCAAGAACTGAACTCTTAAACTCCAAATCTGCATGCCTCACAAAATTATATGATGGCAGTGCCAAACGTTTCAAATTCGCCACTGAGATGCTGTTCTTGTCTCTTGCAATGTGCATACTCAAAATAGTTGCTGTTTACCTTGCTCGCTGTTGCAAATCTCTGTGCGGCAATCATAGGTAGGCTATTTTACCTCTTGTGCTCCTTGTATTTTAAAGAGAAATATGTGGTAGCTTGCTTAGAACATATCTTGGCATTGGTATGATGTAATGTAGACAATTGTGCCTGATAATATGCATTGTTGTACACCTCCAGGCTTAAAAGCCTTCTTGGCACTGTGCCTGAGATTTTCACCAGCCCAGAGACCACAATTGAGGAGCGGCTAAAGGTCAGAGAGGGGGGACGTACAAGCCTTTCATTTTTCTGCAGCGCTGCCGCTAGTTGTGTTTTGCACCTAAAAACACAGAATTGCAGGTCTCAGAAATGATGTACATATACACATACAAACGCAGCAAGTCTTGCCACACACAGCAAGTGCTGCACACACACAAACAGGCACACACACAGACACGTATTTTCACTCACACACACACACACGCACCAGCATACATTAGTAAAGCCTATTTCCCACCATTTCCAGGTATTGTTTGATAATAAGAATTACACAACCATGAAATAAAGAAACTCTTTAAATTCTAGGAATGACGACCAATCCACGACATGTAGTTATTGCAAGGGTCAGAGGCATCACACCTCATGCAACAGACACCCAGAGGGTGAGCTTCGAAGGCACTTGAGGCACCTGCGTGAGTGGAGTTCCTTGTGTCTCATCCTAGTCTCTTCTGGCGATGGCGTTTTGTCTCATGCACAAAACAAATTGAGACGTAAGGTAGCCACACCCAATACTACTTATGCCTCCTGCAGGGATGGGGTTTTTCAGATCGGATGATTGACAGCTTTTTTAGGCCATTCTTGGGCGGCATCTTTTTTGACAACTCTTTGGGAACCTCCAGCCGTCTGTTTCAATTCGTCATGCGCATGCTGGCCACGGGATCCAACTGCTTGCCTAAGGTGGTGCTGGCTGATTGTTGCGTTCGAAGCCAATGAGGGCTGCTTGCTGCTTGTTGTCAGCTGATTATTGGTCGATGGTCATTCGTATGCCTATACCAGACATATTAATGCTGTTTTGTGTGTGCTTCAGAGATATGTGTAATCGTGATTGCTTAGCATGATTTTAATGTATGTGTTGGATGACATTATTTCTGCATCTGGGTGCAATCATGCTAAAACTTGCATCACACATTTTTGATTTCATAGCTGCCACAATACATTTGCAGAGGGGCATCGGGGCAGTAGCAGAACAAATGGCAGCCAGACTGTCTCCAGGGTGTGTAGAGCTTCAACAAAAAGTTGATAAGGTATGCATACCATACCTATCATCGTGCCGTCAAGGATGTCTGTGTGGTACTTAGACCACCAGTCAAGCATGCATGAGGTCCTTAAGACATTATTTGTTCTGCTCTATGGGACGCCGTGTGAAACCCCTTTGTTCTGTTTTTTACGTGCTTTCTTGCTCCTTGCATTCGTTTTCTCATTCGTTCACACAAGACTCTTAGCCAGACTTTTAAGGTCACGACTTACACTGCAGATAGACTTGAAGGTCACACGCAACTTACACTGCAGATACAAAAGCTAACCGGGGGAGCTGTGCACGTGACCATGACAGACGGGAGTAGCGTCACAGCAAAGCGTGGCGTAGTTGTGGCAGTGGAGGGGCCAGAGGCCAGCCGCCTGTTGGGGGATAACCTGCAGGTAGGGTTCATTGGTCTTCCCCTGTGGTTCAGTGTACGGTTCGGTGGCTACATTTGAGGGCCGGAGGCCAGTCGTCTGTTGCGGGATAACCTGCAGGTAGAGTTCTTGAGATTGATCTTTGTGGGTCAGTGTACGGTTTTATGGCTGCATTGGAGGGCCAATGATGGCTGCATTGGAGGGCAGAGTCGCCTGTTGGGGGGAGCGGATGACTTGCAGGCTGGTTCCCCAAGAAGATGATGGATTGCAGTCGTAATTGAGTTTGTGTGTGGTAAATGCTGTGGTGAGGCCATCTGATTGTTGGGCAACCTGCAAATATCTAATCCTGTTCCTTCTAGGGGATGACTCTTTGTTTTGTTCGTGCTATGTGGAGTAGGTGATGTGTACTTGCAAGGGGGGCGAGAACCATACATATGCTTCGTACATGATTTCCTTGCAAGAAACAAATTTGCATCGTGTCTACACGTGCATGTATGGTTTTGGCCGACCCTAGGTACATGCGTGAAGGCAAGTCAACCACTGCTCGCAGTTGCAACCAGCACCACAACACCACACTACTGTTCAACTTGCAACCGCTTTTATGTTCATTCATTGTTTGGTAACCCCATACACACATGGATGCTACCACTCAGCCACACATCAACGCTAGCATATATACCATGCAGGCATCACCAGTGTGCTACCCCATACACTACAACAAAACCACGTAGGCATCACCGACTCGAATTACGCACAAGCAACACTACCACGCAAGCATCACCAGCATGTAAGCATGCACTAAATCAACACCACGCAGGCATCACCGCCCAAGCAACACTAGCATGCAGGCATCAACCAGTGTGCTACCCCTACTACCCCTACACCTGAAACAACACTATGCAGGCATCACCGTCCAAGCCTGCTTCAGGAGTGGGCACATGCTGCCTGTACTTCTCGGCCCCCAGCCCCCCCACACCCCAAAACACCTCAGGCAATACCCCTGGTAACATCCTGTATCTCAACGGTGAGGGCAAGGGGATTGTCAACAACATGTGCCTACCGTCTGAAGTGTCCCCCTCGTATGCTCCCTCAGGTAAGCAACTTGCATGGGCGTCATCTTGTTTTCTTTCTTTCTAGCAGAGCTGTCGTCTCGTGTAGGATGTGTGCTCAAAAAGAGGGGCAGTTTCCCTATTAATACAGCACGATTGCCAACTGCGCCCAACACCCATACCCCCACATCGTCCTTGGAACCTTACCGTCTCACACCCACATACTCACGTGCACGTCCCAGGTAAAACCCTGATCAGTACCTCCACAGTCGGCACCCACCCAGATCTCTCTGATGCAGAGCTTGAGCAGAGAGTGCGTGAGCACCTGTGTGAATGGTGGGGGAGCCAAGAGGTAGAGAGGTGGCAGCTGTTGCGTATCTACCGGATTCCCTTTGCCCAACCAAACCAGGTGCGTTATATTGCTGCGCATGTTGTGGCGTGTTGGTGTTTGGTAAGCTCGGGCAATTGCAAGCGATACAAGCTACAAGCCGCAAGGACAACGACATGGTGTCATGATTTAAACCACCAAAAAGGTAATATTCCCAGGTCCAGTGCGAGCTCTCCGTGTTCTTTCTGATGCTGTAATAATGAAGAATAGAACATTCCTGCTTGGAGCATGATGTCAATGCTGTTTCAACAATAATTTTGCTTCTATGCATCCTAACACTATGTCGCTCTGGCCCTCGTGGCTCTTTCCCTTTATTGCGTTGAGTTTCGTAGCACTACCAATGTGGCCTTCTATTTTCCTGGCACACAAAAAGACAGAATAGTGTCTTTCTGTTGAGCAAATGACTGACAGCTGTGACTAGTCACGATGAATCATGGTGCCAGCTTAGGCATGAATCGCAATTATGAGCAATAGGAAGCAATAGCACTGAGGCGATGATGGATGTCTGAGATAGAGCGAGTTTGTTAAAAGAGGACCATCTAGACTGGCGAAACACCACATAGTCATAAAACCGGTGATCACATTATAAATCCCAGGGAGAATTACGTGATTTGTCCATGCCACTGATTTTGCATGACAGACTGCCTAAATGCTTTATAACCACACGTAATGTGCAAACTGATGTGACCTTCTCACAGGCGCCGCCCACAAACTTCTCGAGACCTGTGTCCTTGGGCGAAGGCCTATATGTTTGTGGAGACCACAGGGACAGTGCCACTCTTGATGGGGCCTTGTTTTCAGGAAGGCAGGCAGCCGAGGCGTTGTTGGTAAGTTAATACGCATAATGTGAGTATGTACTTTGCTTGCAGCGACTGTGGTCAAGTATGCTTACAATACGATTTGGACAAGTATATAAAATCCTATAAAATTTTACAGAACAGCCTCTGTGTGCAGCCTCTGTGTGCCCCCTTGTGTGGAAAATACCCCTGGACCTCATTGTTATATGGATATGATTCGTGTTAAGAACAAAATTGGCATCTGTCAGATTACCCTTTTAGCAACGTTTCACTCATCGCATGAAAAACTCACACTCCCACCTTGAAGGGTGTCTCCCACCCTCAAACTCCCGTTGGCAACTCCTGTAAACGCTTATTTTTCTCTTTGTCCTTTGCAGAGCTCCCCTCAACCGCAGATGCAGCAACAACCACAAGTCCGGCTTGCAAGCAGCTAGCTAGCTCTACTTCTGCCTCCGTTGAAGCATCATAGAGCTATTATTAGGAGTAAACATTAAGACATTGTTTAAAACGTTGCGCACCCTGTACTTGGTACCAAACACCACCATGTCTCACTACTTTCTCTACACTTTTAACCATACAATTCAGGTTTCTTCAACAGTGTTTGGATCAAACAGTAGCTCTCGAGGCTAGGGCCAAACATTCTACTTTAGATTTGTGAAAATCAGCTGGCATTAAGAAATCAAGGAAAGACTCTCAATGACAAGTCTAGGTATTGCTCTCACCAGCCATCCTCCTCTCATCAATCTTAAAAGAGCATTGACACCTGAGAAGCTAGCTCAGCACTTCTGGTTCCAAGAGACAAGGTGTGGTCACAAGCTTTTTTCAAGCTTCCGCTCAAATGCCCCCTGAGGCATATTTAGTACTATAGTTAGTAACTATGTTAAAAAGAAAAGTGGAGGAACGTAGGCGGTGAGTCTTTCAAAGAAGTTCATCTATGGGAAAACAGAGTACCACCTCAATCACTCATCCGGACATACAAGAAAACAGTCATCACACAGTTGCGTCCCAAGACTGTGATTCACAGTGTAAATACGATTTCAGATTCCATCTCCAACACAATCAGGCAGAGACACTAATGGCTTGAAAGCGCACACAGGGGAGCAATGGTGCCAGCTCACGGTGTCAGTCTCTTCCTGTCTTATTTCAGCAGAGCTGATGCCATGAACTTCAGAAACAAGGATGCTTCCGCCTATATATACCCAATCTGCAAGCATGTGAACTACGATTCCACCATGTACAAGAATGGCCGTGGTGGATTTGAATACAGCACTGCCGTTAAAGATGACTTTACTAGTCACCACGATGAGTAATAGCCAGTGAGCCAACCTGATGATAATGTTAACCATTCCGGGGATCTGCTTGTGTGATGCTGATGATATCAAAGATGAGCGGCATGTTCTTTTCCACTGCGTCTATCCCAGCGTGATTTCTCTGAACAGGAATTAAGCATCTCTTTTTCCCCGAACAGGAGCTCATGATGTGTCTACTTTTTTCCTCCGTGGACTACTAATTGCTTTTTACGAGCAGGCACTAGCAGTCGCATATCTTGACTGAATTGGCCTTATTTGTTGACCTTAAAAGAGCCTGACGAACTTGTTTATAATTTCCTTTCTAGCAAAACACTAGACTTTTCTGTTTCTTTCTGAGCATACTAAGGATTTATTTGTGGCTGGCCGAGACCAGTCAGCAGCCGATCAGCCAAACAACCTGACTGAAAGTAATCCCTTATAACCATAATTAAGAGAATCGCCTGACTTGGAAACTTTGTCATCGCTGGAGTTGCGCTGGAGTTTGACTTTGTCCGTTTGCCAGGTGAACTTGCACCTTGCTTGTCGAATCGGAATGATTGTTACATAGTGCCTTCGTTGGAAAGAAAAGGCAAGGACCAAATGTAGCTTGCAATAATTATTGTAATTGCAGCCCACTTGCTAACATGTCCAAACCATACAGGTAAAAAGGAGGACTTTCTTGACAAAACTGTACAGAGCTAAACCAGGAAAATTGGCGCGTTGGCCTTTGAACTATCCCCAGTCTTGCATCAAATATAGGACTGGGTTACAGACAACCCTACACGGGTTTGACCCTCCACTTTAATCAAGTACACCTGCTGGTTTACCGAGGGAAGGCATCGATGCCAGCCTGCATGTGAGCATAATAGCAGAAGGCAAAGTGGTTTGACGTGATTTTGAGCGACGCAAGAGGAGCAACCAGGGTCATGTTTCTGCTGTGGCAAGGCAGAGACGATGCTGGTGCAAGAGCCTTTCAGGACGCTCAGCATTTGAACAAACAAAAGCAAATCGTCCGGAAATCCAGAAAGACTCACATCCTGCAAAGAAGCACCAGCCAAGAGGGCGTATCCAATCACGTGGCCAAGGGCACCCCAGCCCAAGACGTCAATAATGCCTGCACCGTTGTCAGGAAGGGAGTGAGATCAGACAGGTTGGCAGCAAGAAGAGATGGCAAAAGAGTGACAAGAGGCTACAAGCAGTTTGCCTAGTACCTAGGTACATTATAACTCCTCAATAAAGTTCATGGCATCAGTGTAGCAAAACCCATCATCTATGACCTATGACATGCAAAGACCCATGTGCCCAAGCTGATCTCACTTTGTTCATGTTTTAAAAGGAGAAGCTTACTCAAAAGGATGCATTCAGAATGTTACAAGTCTAGAAGCGCCTACATATAAGAATGGTTGCTGAAACTCGAATCAACAAATTACACCATAGCAATCCCTAAAAAGTTGAGCAAACACGTCAGGCTGGAGAGGATATGAACTTATAAAAAAACTTTAAATGCTCATATAGACATTTGCAACAAATTTTACGCACCGAAGCCTGCTGGGTCCTTGGTTTTGTTGTTCTCCAAGAAGGACACTGGCTTTTGCAAGCGGTCAAAGTAGGTTTCACCGGAGATCTTGGCCCTCTCAGGCTCTGACTGGGGCCACTGGGTGGGGTAGCAGGGCTTGGGGGCAAGCTTACCAGGGCCCACCTCCATCTCGGTGCGCCTCCTCTGGTAGGGCTGTTTGTGAGCAAATAGTAATGGCAAAGTGTGAGGTGCAGTCCTTTTTGATGCGCACTTCTTCTTATCCTTTCTGCGTTAACTTCACGATATATTCATTACCACGACGGGGCAGGTGTAAAGGCCGCATGTACTAAGTGCAAGTTCTGGCTTGGCGTTGTCAGATTTAAAGTCCATTGAATCGGACACGTGTTCCGCCCTAAAATCTTATGCAGTGCTGCCCGAACAGTTGTGTGTGTGTGTGTGTGTGTGTGTGTGTGTGTGTGTGTGTGTGTGTGTGTGTGCGGAGGGGCGGTATGCAGGGATTGTAAGTATGCAAGGGGGGAAGGCCTTCCTCCTGTGCCCATTGAGGTTTGAATGCTCTCTCTTTCCCACGTATTTTAACCCCATGACGCACTGACTCATGAGTGGCTGGTAGACGCACGCACCAGGAACACAAATCGGCCCTGCACGTGATAGGATATGGAGAGTAAGGGAAGCTGTGAGTGAGAGGCCTGGGCTGCTTTCCTGGTTCAACTCCAGCACACAGGGGAAGTGAACGTGTACACAGGGGAAATGAATCTCACTCAATCATCGACTGTGCCTGGATCTCTCACTTAGTCCCTGCCCAAACCGCCCAATGTCACAAGCCTGCAGCAACCAGCGCAGCAGCAGACTGTTGCCGCATACATATTACGGCAGTGGAGGCACAGCCTGCCCCGCTCGGGTTCGCATATTAGCAGAGGGACAAATTTTCTCCCCCGTCCTCGTAGCGACATCCTCTCTACGTTCTCCAGTCCTGCTGCCTCTCCCCTCATACTAGCGCGCGACACAGACACGACAAGGCTAGAATATGCGCAATGCACGCAGCAACTTGCTTGCTTCCCCCCCCCTCCGACATCACGAACACCTGTAATGAGTGTCGCTCACCAGGACTAGGAGAGCAGCCGTGCTGCCTCCGATCGCGACCTGGGGCAGGAGGGCTTGCGTCTTAACGCCGCTTGTCCTTCGTGAGGGCCTGCTCACGGCCACTGACTTTTGGGCTGACACACGAGAGACGGACTGCTGCTGCATCACTGCTTTACTGCTGAGAGCCATTTTGGTGAATATAAGATTTAGTTGGATTTGGGATTTTAGGGCTATACTACTGATTTGGATTTTAGCTTTTCTTATTCACAACACAAACAATCATTTTAACAGCAACATCCTTACTTCCTTGCATGCTTGCAAGCCCCGATCACAATGCTACAACCCAAGCCTTTTTCCCACTCTAGCACTCAGTACAACAGTAGAAGCAATTGTAGCAATGCTGGCACTAGGAGGGCATCGAGATGTACACGAGTGGGAGGTAGAGTGAAACACGCACACACACACACACACACACACACACACACACACACACACACACACACACACACACACACACACACACACATACACACACACACACATACATACACACACACACACGCACGCACGCACGCACGCACGCACGCACACACACATACATATATACATACATATATACATACATACACATGCACACACACGTGCACACACACACACGTGCACACACACACGTGCACACACACATGTACACAAACATGCACATGCAAACGCGTGCGCGCGCACACACACACACACACACACACACACACACACACACACACACACACACACACACACACACACACACACACACACACACACACACACATATAAACACACACACATAAAAACACACACACATATATAAACACACACAGTTATTGAGGCAGCAGCAGCAACAGCAGCAGCAGCACCGCTCCCCTCAACTGCCTCAGAGAGAGACGCACTAAGCAGGAGAGCCGTGCTTTCCCTTGGTCCCTCCGTAGTTCTAGCTGGGTCAGTGGGGACAGCTGTGGCTGATGAGCTGACAGCCAAAGATGCAGGTCCGGACACCACAATCACAAACAAGGTATCGAAGTTGAACTAATTATACCTTTCCTCTGCTCCTAGATAGGTACGCAATCACGCATGAACACCCAATTGTGCTATTCAGCTGGGAAGGGATCGGATTACATCCTGCAAAGGCAGAGATGCTTGCATGTGGTTTCATCCACACCATTGATGAAACAGCCTCATAAGAAAAGCTTCGTATTTCCCTCTTAGGTGGCCCTTGATATTAGCATCGCACCCAGGAGCTTCAAAACGCCAAATGAGCGGACCCTCGGTGATAAGTGAGTTAACTGTTTCATCAGAACTGACCTTGGCACTGCTTGTGAATTATTGTCATTTTAAAACAAAGCCCGCACGCAAGCAAGATTAACAAACAAAAACTAAGAACACTCATTTCCTGACCTATCCGCGTTTCTCCTCCTTGCAAGGTCTGAATGTGCCAAGTTGCTAACATTGCTGCGATGCCAGCATATTCTTGTACCTGAGCCATGTTTCATGGAGGCTGATGCTCCACAAAACCAAACTGGTTTTCCCTCCATTGCATGCTGTTCACCAACTGGCAACTCTTTTCAGCTGTTCCTCTGCCGCAATACAGAACTGTTCTCCCCCTGGAAGATGCAGCCCCTGTGGGTCGTCTTGTGCTAGGTGCGTTGACCTGGCAACCTTCAAGCTTATTATAGTCACCACCTTTGAGGAAATGATCAGAAAAATTAAATGTTTGAGCTGTTTTGATAGTGTCAGGGACTTAAATAGAAAGTGCGGCATACATATGATTTCCAATAAAGACTAATATCTCAAACCATAACGCCGACAGCTTTTTTAGGAAGGCTGGAGAGCTCAAGCTTGAAAAAGGCAAGCATGATTGTACCATAACATTGGGGGGAGTATTGGATCATTGCCAAAAGCTTGATAAGGCTGCAAGGAATGTCTTGAGGTCATGTACAGGCTGTGCTGAACACTTTTCTTCCAACCCACGTGCCTCTTCGTAGCACGCCTCGTCATCTAACTCTGCACTGAGCTTCCCCTTGCAAGCAATTTGTGCAGACCGTGCATGTGTCCTGCTTGTACAAACAAATCCAGCCTTTTTGTATGATAGTGTGATCAGTTGCGCAAATTTCTACCCTCATCTACGAGAATTGCCGTACCTTCTACGTTCACGTTACAAATTACACCTTGAAATTAAAGTGTTGAAGTTTGAACGTGCTGAAGGTGAGCAAGTGCATATAAAGGTGTCACATGTTACAATTAACGCGTGCACAATGCAAACAAAGGGTTTTGGTATCCTCGCTGCATGCATAGGCTTGTACGGCAAAACGGCCCCTGGGACTGTGGAGAACTTCCTGAAATTGGTCAGGAGCGGGGCACTGCAACAAACCACATTTTCTAAAGTTCTTCCGGGAGAGTACATTCAGGTATAAAGAAGGAAGTCTAATTTTAGAAGGTAGTTTCGGTCTTAAAAAGGGACTCAGTCAACTCTGTCAGAGGGCTGTTCGGCAAAGTCCTATTGATCAAGCCTTAGCTTATCATTATGATAGGCCAGTGCTAAGCGTGCAATGTGTATCTGCCTGCCGGACATGCAAACATCAAACCAAGCCATCTTCTTACAGATAATAATGGATAATAAAGGTCGCGCTGTCTTCCTATTTGTTCAGTCAGCTGATAGCGATTCTGCTTGACAGATGCTTCCACCAGGGGGAACTATGGAGCAAAACCACATAAAACCCTTCTTACCGTACTGTACCGTAACCAATCCAAGATTTGAAAAACCCCAATTAATAAACTCAAATGCGATCAATGCGAGGGGGGCACACATAATTAATAAACACAATGCAAGCCTGTGCAAGGGCCTTCTGGCCCTATGAGCTGCACCTACATGCGTATGCACGCGCGTGTGCACGCATACGTGTGCGTGCGTGCGCATGTGTGCGTGCGTGCGCATACCTGCGTGTTTGTGTGCGTGTGTGTATGTGTGTGTGTGTGCGCATGCGCGTACGTGTGAGCGTGCGTTGCATACGTGCGTGTGTGTACGGTTGTGTACATACATGCGTGCATGCATTGTGTACTTGTGCGTGCGTGCGTATGTGTGTGCGTGCGTGTGTGTGTGTGTGCGCGCGTGCGGGTAAGTTTGCATGCATGCGCATGTTAAGGGATTGAAGACGCCCTTCCTCTTGGTGTCCTTTCTCCCAGAGAGGGCCTCCCAGCTGTTTGTCCCCTTGAGGGCGGCTTGGGAGGCTTTCCCGGCCTGTCCCCGTTCATGCTTTACATTAATTAATTGTAATGCAAGCTTTGCGAGGCCCTTGTAACTTGGTTATCTAAATTGCTCCCAACACACCGCGAGGGGGTCAAAAAAGTTCGCCTAGCGCAGTGATATAAGTACCGTATGATACATAGGCCTGCGATATTTCATGAATGCTGTCGGTGCCTGGGAAGCCCAGCACAATATTGAAACACAAACTTGGATTGCAGTAGAGACATCTTGTGTACTGCATCAACTAAGCGATGCACCTTGTAAACAGCTAAGAGAGTCCACGATGAACAATCAACGTGCGCAGGCTGGTCAACAGGACTCTTTGCGCATGGGTGGAGTAGAAATAGATGAATCTGGCTTGCAGGTGCGCAAATTTGAATTGTGTATTTGATACTCGATAGATGCTTGATAGATGCTCGCATGCCACTTGTTGTTGTGGGGTACACATTGAGGTGCCTACAATCTTCTCAAAATCTGAGATTCACACGTGCGAGCCTGCTCTTCTTTGTCATAGGCAAACCCTGATTTGTCGTCAAGCCAAGCATTCCAGTTGCGGCACCTGCGCCCTGGAACTTTGAGCTTATCATTGACAGGTAATGGGACACAATCCACATCACAAGGTCATCCTGATCACGTTTTTCAAGCTTTTTTGCATGTGAACCTTAATCGACTGTGCAGGCCTACTTGTAGCTTCGTTCAGATCAAGTCGTTTAGATGATCTAACATTCGCATGCAGGGCTGGCCAGATCCCTAAATAGTATGTTTACACCGTGGACGACGGTACGTATGGCAATTTTCCTGCCCATATTACCATTTATACACTGTATACCGGTATACGTGTACATGTACATACCGGTATACACTGTATACCGGTATACGTGTATATGTGTAATTCTCCTGCTCATAATACCATATCTACGCTGTATACCGTTTCGCGCTTCTAGTTTTGCGAGGCCTACTTTTTGCGAGGTGCCCAAATAAGTAAAAGAATACATTTGGGAGCAATAAGCTTTTGCGAGGCCCCTCAATAATTTAGGAGAATTTGCAAACTTTGCGGGTTTTGGAAAATTGAAACTATCCACTCTCTTCAGCGCTTACAGTCATCCATGTTCAGTGTTGGCTCACACTGAAGCCAGGTCAAGTTCTGAGGACACTAGCTTTGCTACTCTTGCATTGCCTCTCCCATCCTGCCCCTGCCTCTGCCCCGGCCCCGACCCCGACCCCTCCTGCCAGTGCGGCCCCCCCTACTCTCTAAGAGCTTGCACCCCCAATGGGAGCTAAGCCTTGGGCCTGCCAACAGGCCTCTTGACTGGGGCAGGGCGAGATGCAATACCGGCAGCAATGGCGGCATCCCTGGTTGCTACTGCATGCTGTACATCAGGCCTGAAGCGGATGACAAGCTCCCGAGCGGGACCATCGTCCTCTGTGCGCTTCCACTTGGTGAAACCTAGGGCTTCTAGTAATGCCTGCTCCTTATGGGGATTGGGGATCCATTGGGGGGACCAGGGAAGTACACTGGGTGCCCAAATTATTCAGGGGGGCCCGGAACAGCCTGTAAAATTTTCCAGGGTTCCCCGGAACTGCTTGAAAAATTACTCAGGGTGTTATAAAATTTCCCAAGCACGATGTTAATGCTTGTGTGTGTGTGTGTATTTTGGTGTGTGCGTGCATGTGCGTTTGTAAGTGTGTGTGTGTGTGCTTGTGCCTGTATGTGCGTGTGCGTGTGGTTGTGTGTGCCTGCGTGCGTGCTCGTATGTGTGTATGTTGCGTGTGTGTGCATGTGTGCGTACGTGTGTGCGTTTATGTGTGTGTGCGTGCGCGTGTTTGCGTGTGTGTGTGTGTGTGTGTGTGTGTGTGTGTGTGTGTGTGTGTGCGCGCGAGTGTGTTTACGCGTGTGTGTGTGCGCGTATGTGTGTGTGCGTTTTGCGTGCGTTTATGTGTGTGTGATGTGTGATATGTGAGTGTGTGCGTTCATTTGTGTGTTGTGTATGAGTTGTTTTGTACGCTTTGTG
>Ga0307945_1002310_pt1 | contig 15380 bp, 16 predicted proteins | sample OrgLakmetagen228_FD_201818 | JGI IMG/M metagenome (GOLD analysis project Ga0307945, IMG submission 201818) | Saline water microbial communities from Organic Lake, Antarctica - #228 | ecosystem: Environmental > Aquatic > Non-marine Saline and Alkaline > Saline | place: Antarctica: Organic Lake...
GCACTTGATCGCCAAAGCACACAGATTGCACTTGATCGCCAAAGCGCACAGATTGCACTTGATCGCTTAAAGTGAACAGATTGCACTTGATCGCCAAAGTGAACAGATTGCACTTGATCGCTTTCAGTGAACAGATTGCACTTGATTGCCAAAGCGCACAGATTGCACTTAATCGCCGTCCTCTGCCGCGCTTCCACATATTTCAGCTATAAGTGCGACACTGTTTATTCCCGTTGCTATAAGTGCCACACTGTTTACTCCATACAATTGTAAAACACCTCAGCAAGGAGGGGAGGCTCACATGTCAGATACAAGGGGAGGATGAGAAAGAATGCTGTGCCCGCCAGACCTTGACTGATTGCACATTTGAAGGGTTGGCCAGAACCGTGTATGTATAAAACGTATAATACCGTTAATGTGGGCGCTTCTCTGCTAAAGCTATCATTCATACACCGTATATGTAATATAATATATATGCATGTTTCTGGCCTACTCTACACATTTGGCTTTCATTAAATGTTGGGCTCAGGCTCAGTATGGTTTCCCGTCCCCCTCATGTACGTGCTCAGATCATGCATAGTCAATACACCATATGCTTGTGTCAACTCTCAGATCATGCACAGTCAATACACCACATGCTTGTGTCAACTCTTAGATCATGCTCGGATTATGCTCAGATCATGCTTTGATCATGCACAGTCAATACACAATATGCTTGTGTCAACTCTCAGATCATGCTCGGATCATGCTAAGATCATGCTCAGATCATGCACAGTCAATACACCAAATGCTTGTGTCAGCTCTATTTTGTGGCCACACCACCCTCTGCAGCGTGAAGCCCTTCAATACCTTGGAGGCAGCGGCAGTGGCTCAGGCAGCCCTGTCGAACAAAGAAAATGACGTCGGCCTGGCAGTGGTGTTCTCAGATGATGGCCAAGCAGCAGGTGTGTGTGTACATTTTGTATGTGCTGTCAAACAAAGAAAACAATGTTGGCCTGGCAGTTGACAATGGCCAGGCAGCAGGTGTGTGTGTGTGTGTGTGCGTGTGCGTGTGTGTGTGTGTGTGTGCGCGCGCGTGTGTGTGTGTGTGTGTGTGTGTGTGTGTGTGTGTGTGTGTGTGTGTGTGTGTGTGTGTGTGTGTGTGTGTGTGCGTGAGTGATTGTGTGCGAGCGTGCGTGTGTGTGCATGTGTGTGTATGTTTGTGCGTGTTGCTCAGGCAATGATGGGAAGTAGATGCACTTTTTCTCATTTTGAATGTTGCAGACTGTTGCGGGCTGCTTGTGTAGCGTTAGGAAAACTCAATTGAAAGGCTTCTCCTTTAAATTGAGCATGTTGGGGCTCTCAGCACTTGACATCACGCAACTTACACCACGCACTTTACCAGCACTTTACAACATTCTTAGCCTTTTAAGCACCGCATCATGCGGCCATACCAAAGGCTACAGTTGTTGCAACCCCTCTCAGATTTCCATCGCTGTACCTTAATTGCCACGACTGTGCACTTTGCGATTAACATACTTCATTCAACATACTTCATTCAACATACTTCATTCAACATACTTCATTCAACATACTTTAACATACCTCATTTTAACCTTTGGACTTGGAAATCATCCAAATGTTTTTATGCATTTGGGATGGGTAGAAAATTACCTTAATGCCACGACTGTGCACTTTGCGTTTAACAGTCTTCATGCAACCTCTGGACCAGTGTTGTGCACATACGGCGTCATTCAAAAATGGCACCGTAAATAACGATCGTAAATAACGGCGTTACCGTCAATTTCACTAAACTCTGACGATTGACGGCTTAATTTACTATTTACACCGTCAATTTGACATGAATTACGCCGTCAGCGTCATTTACCATTGACGCCGTCAAGCGTCAGGTGCACAACACTGCTCTGGACACATGGAAATCATCGAAATGTTATCATGCATTTGGGATGGAATGGGTAAAAAATAACGCAGTTAGCGTACATGTACGGTATGTTTGGGCAGGTTCTGCCCAGCACTTCATACAATTGTGCTAACGCTGTACGCAGCTGTCACACAATACGTGCTGTACGCAGCTGCCACACAATACATGCTATACGCAGCTGTCACACAATACATGCTGTACGCAGCTGTCACACAATACGTGCTGTACGCAGCTGTCACACAATACGTGCTGTACGCAGCTGTCACACAATACGTGCTGTACGCAGCTGTCACACAATACGTGCTATACGCAGCTGCCACACAATACATGCTGTACACAGCTGTCACACAATACGTGCTATACGCAGCTGTCACACAATACGTGCTATACGCAGCTGTCACACAATACGTGCTGTACACAGCTCTCACACGATACGTGCTGTACGCAGCTGTCACATAATACGTGCTGTACGCAGCTGTCACACAATACGTTCACCCAGCTGCCCCTGGTGTTGGTGCAGGTCTTGTGTCCTTATACAGACCTGGCAAGCCTGGTGTTGGTGCTGTTGGTGCCCTGTTGGTGCCTGTTGGTGCAGGTGTTGTGTCCAAGACCAGAGGTGCATCACACGCTCATGCATACACATACTCATGCACACACATTTGCACACATACAACTGCCCCTGGTGTTGGTGCAGGTGTTGCGTCCAAGACCAGAGGTGCATCACACACTCATGCATACACATACTCATGCACACACATTTGCACACATACAACTGCCCCTGGTGTTGGTGCAGGTGTTGTGTCCAAGTACAGAGGTGTACCACACACTCATGCATACACATACTCATGCACACACATTTGCACACATAGAACTGCCCCTGGTGTTAGTCCAGGTGTTGCGTCCAAGACCTGCTCTCTTTTGATTTCATGGACCAAAATAGTGTGACACGGTACACAACAATTCCCCCCTTCACACATTGGTGCAGGTGTTGTGTCCAAGTACAGACCTGCCGTGCCTGTCGTGCTGGTTACCTCTAAAGGAACTGTGGCCTTCCGGTGCTCCATAGTGTTTGGGCAGGTGCGTCACACACACATGCATACACACATGCACACACATTTGCACACATACACACACATACACACACATACACACATTTGCACACAAACAGACACATATTCAGAATGACACACACACGTGTGCGCACACACACACATCATGCAATGCGTGCGTGTGACATCATGCAATGCTGCGTGTGACATACGTGTGACATCATACAATACGTTTGTATGACATCATGCAATGCGTGCGTGTGACATCATGCAATATGTGCTTGCAACATCATACAATATGTGCTTGCAACATCATACAATGCGTGCGTGTGACATCATGCAATATGTGCGTGCAACATCATACAATATGTGCGTGCAACATTCAGTGGCTCTAATCTCCTTGGGATAAAGTGTGTGGCTTTTTGTGCCACAGAGGATGTTTAGAACAAGCAGAGTAGGGAAAGCATTAGGGCAGCTGATTGGGCAGCGGGCAGCTATTCGCCGGGCAGCCGTTCTGCGCAAAGATGAGCCAAGCTCCTGTCATGCGCTTCAGGATTTACAGATAAAGCCATCAGTCAAAACGTGCGACTGCTAGGCTGTTCTGCGCAAAGATCAGCCAAGCTCTTGTCATGCACTTCCTTGTTGTAATGGGGGACGTCTTAAACTGCAGGAAGGGGGATGCTGTGTGTGTTTTGGCAGCTACTCAGCAAAAGCTGATGTCAGCTCTTGTTAGATGCTGCCCTGTTACGGAGTGTTTGTGTGTGGGTGCGGGTGTGGGGGTGTGGGGGAGTTTGTGTGTGTGTGTGTGTGTTTGTGGTGTATGTTTGGGTTGTGTGGGTGTGTGTGTATGCTGCTCTGTTACGGAGTGTTTGTGTGTGGGTGCGGGTGCGGGTGTGTATGTGTGGGTGAGTTTGTGTGTGTGTGTTTGTGGTGTATGTTGGGTTGTGTGGGTGTGTGTGGGTGTGTGTATGCTGCTCTGTTACGGAGTGTTTGTGTGTGGGTGAGTTTGTGTGTGTGTTTGTGGTGTGTGTTTGGGTTGTGTGGGTGTATGTTGGGTTGTGTGTATGCTGCTCTGTTACGGTGGGCTGCCTGGTTCAAAGCGAGGGTCGTCTAAGAAAACTGCACCAAACGCGCATGGTACAATTTTGCACCCTTGAGCAATGCAATTTCTTTTGTCCAGCAGTGCGTTGATTGAAGAAAAAGGGCCACGTAGGCGACGGAATCAGACACGGGTACACCTTTTTGTTTAGACAAGGTAACTGAGTGGTGTGCATGCCCACGTATGCAATGCTTGACATCTGCACCGAGCCCGACGTTGTTTGTGCTTGGACCATTTCAAAGCCTTTGAATTTGTTAAGTCCCCTTCACGCAGTTAAACCCCTTGCCCCTACCGTCTCAGGTGGGCTATTTGGTGGAGAGTACGGACATCCACCAACCAGTCGAGCAGGCCTCTGAGCTCATCAAGCAGGTGCTCAAATGGGCAGAGGGGCGTGGGCTGTGTAAAAAAGGACAACGCGCCACCATCATGCATGGGGCCAAGAGCATGGATACTGAGCATAACGCCCTTATTTCTATCCAGGTCATTTGAGCCAGGTCCGTCCTGGTCACGGGTCCCATGGGGCTCCTTCCCCTGCCTCGGGCAGCCGCCTCACATTGCATGACTACTCATTCAAACTTAACCAATTGTACGGACACAGCGGAAGACAAGGCCTGCTGTTTTCTTTTATAGAGGCCTGCTTGAAGCTGCATCCAGGGCTGACACATTCGCTCGCCCAACATTTGATCCTCAGATTGCTTGGGTTGCTGGCTGCTGTCCATTTCATTATCAGGGTTGCTGGTCGTTTCTTGAAATACTTGTGTTGTACGTAGCGAGGACCATCCAGCAGAATTAATAGGGCGCTGGATTTGGAGTCAAGGCCAGGGCTAGGACTGGGCAGTGTTGATTAGTTGACAGGGGACTGAGCTTCTCTACAATAGGCGCAACGAAGATTAGAGAAGACAATCGCCGGTGGAGTGTGAATGGGGAGGCTTTCAGTACCGTAATTTGGACTTGAAATGTGTGCATTGAAACTTCTTGGATTCGGTGTGCGCTGATATAAGAGTGAATATACTGGCAATGCCTGAAGCTCAACTTTTCCCCCTTGGCAAGCAATGTGTCCTTTTACCACCATTTGTTGAAAAGTTGAGTTGTAGTTGACTGTTGTGTTGAGCGATTTCTTCTTACCATGGTGTGAATGCCAAGAATATAACTGTGATCACTGAAGCCCCAGCTTGCGTGTCGTTGCCTGTTCAAGTTTGATGTAGACTGGTCTTAACAACCTTTTAATGTTGTGGTGGCTCTTTCTCAGCTGTAATCGTGAAGGGTCAATGTGTGACATAACTTTGCATGCAGCATAGTCACAAAAACCATCAGCAAAACAGGCTCCTTCGGGTATGTTTCCATTGACATAAGCAGTAAAGTCATCCATTTCTGTGACAGCGGAAGGAGCAAAATTTGCCAAAGTGGCTACTACCCCATTGCTTCTCAATTAGAACCAGAGTTACTCCCCAGCCACCCAGATGCTGGGATGGTTGCTCGTATCTCCACAACAACTAGAAAACAACCACAAGAGTGGAAAAAGATTGACAGCACATCAGTAGCTCCCCCGCCAGCTGGAGTCATCTGCCCCAAGCAGCATCAACCCTATGGTCGAAACAAACTTGAGTGTGGCTTTCACCTCGTTAGGATCACATACTGTGTGTGAACACAACAAAACAGCACCTGTGTGACATACTGTGTGTGAGCAAGCCTCAGGAGCCAGCTGAACACCGCAAAGGAACAACACAGAGATCCATGTACATCCTTTGACGAGGCTCCAGTACTCTAAACAGCTCTCACACCTTGGGGAGTGCCATCATGATGATTTACGACACACTCACGTTGGAGACTTTCAAACCAAGGACTTGGGGCTTGATTCGAAGGGAAGTCAAGGGGCTTGCCTTTTGCCCTCAAGCTCGCCACGAGCACTCTGTCAACTACGCTTAACTTGTCCACACCAGACACGTAGACACATGCTTGTTCCAGTGTCATTGCCAACTCTCATTAGGAGCCTGATTTAGGCCAAGTCTGCAGGTCTCCTGATCCCCGATATTTTATTTCGCTCTTCTGTGTGCAGGAGTTTATGGTACCCTAAAAGTCGCTCCTTTTCTTCGATCAAAAGCAAGGATTGTTTCTCACTGCCTTGTCGGAAAAGGTTGTAGGGGAGGCTTCTTGCTGAAAAGAAAAGGAAAATAACGCAGATAGTGCAAAAACTACCGACATGGATTAGGAAAGGATGTTGTTTTGTATTTTGCACCACACAATGGATGCAGAGACACACATCCCACCTGGAGGATTAAAATAAGAGAATATTTTCAGTGGCGGCCCCGGGAAATCAGGTGGTTGGGAGGCAGAAGCCTGCACACCACCAGGACTCCTCAAGACTCGGAGTATTGCTCAGATAATACTGGTTTTGGGGGTGTTGTTTTAAATGTCTCGTCTCTTATTCATGATTTTGTTGCCGATCTGCTTGCATAATATTTCCATGAGTGCTGTGGCATGTAGACCAGTGCCCCTGAGGCTGAGAGTAAGTTCCTTGTGTGGCTGCTGTAGATGGTGCATGTTCCTCTTCCTAGCAGGATGGTGTGAAGGGCTTTGCGGTGTCCGAGGCGAGCATGTCACTTCTTGACTGAAGGCTTAATATTCTTGTAAACTTTTACAATCTTACGGTGTCCGAGTAAGCGAGGCATTAGCAGCTTATGTTGCTCTCGTTCCTTTTCTGCTTGTTGGGTAGGGGAAGTGTCTACACAGGACATAATTTTGACCAAATAAAACATCGTGGCTTATCACTGCCTCCTATGTGGGTTCTTCTTCTACTCTCTTTCCCTCTGGTGTCAATTAAGCAATCGCGAAGGGTTTTTCTGCAACTTTAAATCGCCCTTTTCGACCAGAGCAGGTCCTTTCTGGCAGGCCTAAACCTAAGTTCAGATAGCTGGTACTAAGAGGATGTCATGCTAAATCAGTGGCATGGACAAATCGTGTGATTTCCCCTGGATTTATAACGTGAGCAACGGTTTTATGGTTATTTGGTTGTTTGGCCAGTTTAGATGGTCCTCTTGTAACAAACTCGCTATTTTCTCAGACTTGTCTGAGCCATCTCCTCTTGGGCGTTGCTTGAGCCGTCGATCCTTCTCGCGTGGAGAGGGAGGAGACGTTAAACACACCTTTATGGTGGGGGGGGTTACGGGAATATGGCTCATGCTTGCAATCCATGCTTAAGCTGGTACCATGATTCGTCGTGACAAGGATTACCAGGGCCATGGAGGATGCATAACCAGTTTACAGCATATAACAACGTGGTTTGAAATTAGACATAAAGCGAATATAAATTAATAATACATGTTCCAATATTAATGGTGAGTATCCACCATATCGTTCATTATAATGGGAAAAGGTTCTTATTAATGGAGTCAAATTCAACTAGAAGGCAAGTTTCCCTTATTACTAAATTTCCCGTGCTCCCCCCTATTCATGTGCAAGAGCACTAAGTTCAGTACTAGTGAAAAACCTGTCCATGCAAGCAGAGGCCCCAGAAGCATTAGACACAACAGCAGCCCAATGACCTGCATGCATAAAAACACACTTTATATAAACTGACACCAGATAACACGTAAAAGGTTTGCGGATCTAAAGCTTACAAGGTTTACAAGGTTTACAAGGAAAGGCCTTCAGTCAAAGCGTGCGACTGCTAGCTGGATCCAAAGCCTAGAAGTGAACAGGCCAGGTCAGAGCAAATGTAAAGTAGGAAATGCATGTAGCGACCAATGAAGCACGCATGGACAGCATCTACCTTTTCACGACAGGTGGACACGTACCTTTTCAAAAGCTGCATAATGTGAGTAAAGACAGCGCAAACAAGGATCATTATGCATCATTGGCTAGTACGTAGAGTATGTGTGCTGGGCAGTCTGAAATCCCTGCTTATGCACTGTTTTGGCATTGCAGTCAACAAACCTTTGTCTTGTTAAAACATGCACAAACCACATCACAACCATACGCACCTAGGGTTGGCCATAACTAAATATATACGGTGTACATACGGTATTATTCGCAGGGATTTGATTAAATATATGGTCATATAAGGCGTATATACACGGTTCTGGCCAACCCTGCACATACCATTCACACTCTTTCCTTCCATCTAGTAACGTGCACACATCACAAACATTTCGCATACTTCTACCGAGCACTGTGCCCACATTACGCACCGTTCTTACACTATTCCTTGACCGAACAGCAACATGCCCATACGACAGAGCTTTATGACAGTTTCACCAGCACATGGCAATAGTTTCACCAACATTTGACAATGGTTTCACCAACATTTGGCGATAATTTCACAGCAATCGGCAACAGCTGTACCAGCATATGGCGTGAACTGAGTGCCTCCCCCCCCCCCTCCTCTCCCACTACTGAAACTTGTAAGGAGGACTGCGCAATACTCAGTTTCCCGTCTCCCTACCTTTGCTACAATTAAAGGATTTCTTCCTTCTTGATTCTTTCCGCTCACCTTGCAGAACGCCAGGAATGTGGACACCTCCGCTACGATGAGAAGGATCAGCTCAGCAAACGCCCAGTCCAGCCGGTACAGACGGAAAAAAAGGATTGGCCACACAAAGGTGAGAGCCAATGTGGCAGCGTACATGCCTAGGGCCTTGCCCTGCTGGTGAATGCCTGCATTTTGGTATTTTGATGACGGCAGTACGTTGATGAATGGAAAGGATTGGCCACACAAAGGTGAGCGCCAATGTGGCAGCGTATATGCCTAGGGCCTTGCCCTGTTGGTGAACGCCTGCTAATTGGTATTTTGATGACGGCAGTACGTTGATGAACGGGTGAATGAGCATGTGCAGTGCACGTGCAGCGTACATGCCTAGGGCCTTGCCCTGTTGGTGAAGGCCTGCATATTGGTATTTTGATGACGGCAGTACATTGGCAAATGGGTGAGAGCATGTGCGTTGATGAATGGGTGGATGAGCATATGCGTTGATGAGCATATGCGTTAATAAATGGGCGAATGAGCATGTGCGTTGATGATTGGGCAAATGAGCATGTGCGTTGATGAATGGATGAAGGAGCTATGCGTTGATGAGCATGTGCGTTGATGAATGGGCGAATGAGCATGTACGTTGATAAACGGGCGATTGAGCATGTGCGTTGATGAATGGGTGAAGGAGCATATGCGTTGATGAGCATGTGCGTTGATGAATGGATGAAGGAGCTGTGCGTTGATGAGCATGTGCGTTGATGAATGGGCGAATGAGCATGTGCGTTGATGAATGGCCGAATGAGCATGTGCGTGATGAATGGGCGAATGAGCATGTGCGTTGATGAATGGATGAAGGAGCATATGCGTTGATGAGCATGTGCGTTGATGAATGGGCGAATGAGCATGTACGTTGATGAATGGGTGAAGGAGCATATGCGTTGATGAGCATGTGCGTCGATGAATGGATGAAGGAGCATATGCGTTAATGAGCATGTGCGTTAATGAGCATGTGCGTTGATGAATGGGCGAATGAGCATGTGCGTTGATGAATGGGTGAAGGAGCATATGCGTTGATGAGCATGTGCGTTGATGAATGGGCGAATGAGCATGTACATTGATAAACGGGCGAATGAGCATGTGCGTCATGAATGGGTGAATGAGCATGTGTGTTGATGAATGGATGAAGGAGCATATGCGTTGATGAGCATGTGCGTTGATGAATGGGCGAATGAGCATGTACATTGATGAATGGGCAAATGAGCATGTGCGTTGATGAATGGGTGCAGGAGCATGTGCGTTGATGAGCATGTGCGTTGATGAATGGGCGAATGAGCATGTACGTTGATGAATGGGTGAATGAGCATGGCAGTGCACGTGCAGCGTACAAGCCTAGAGCCTTGCCCTGTTGGTGAAGGCCTGCATAAATGTAATTTGATGGTGATGATACATTGATGAACGTGTGCGTGAGGATGTGCAGAGTACGTGCAGCGTATGCGCCTATAGCCTTGCTCTGTTGGTGAAGGCCTGCACGACTGTAATTTGATGATGATGATGATGATACATTGATGAACGTGTGCGTCAAAGATACCGTGCAGAGTACGTGCAGCGTACATGCAGCTTACATGCAGCTTACATGCCTAAGGCCTTTCCCTGCTGGTGAGTCCTGCTCAATCAAACAAATTGTCATGAACGATGGGGAGCGTAATAAGCACGTGCATGCAATTAATAGTTTGAAAAGTAGCTAAGCCTCTCTATCATGTACGCTGACCCATTACAGCACAGTTTGTTCAAATAGTTTACACCCAAAGTTATACTCGTTGTATAAAAACCCCTCACAAGTGGCGTCTCCTTTGACCTGGAAGGGCTTCACTAGGAGTAAAAACGCAACTTAGCTTTCCCTCTAAGCACATGCAAGAACAATCTGAGACAGCGCATAGACGCATGGAGCACAGCCGCCGAAACGAAACAAAGTAAAATCCTGCAGGCTTAACTACCAAAAGCCGTACAAACCCCCAGGAGACCGTAACTAAAGGCAAGCAATTTTTGTGTGGTGTGTATGTCAAAGTGTCAAAGCAGCAGATTGATGTGAGGTGTTGTCCTCCGTAAAAGGCAGCCTGGTGAAGCACACCCACACCAAACCCAGCACACTCACTAATCACTATGATTCAGTTTCAACTCACACACACGCGCACACACACACACACACGCACCTCCTTGGCGCCACACCAGCCAGCTAGCTAGCCCCACACTGACATACAGCAGCATCCATACAGGAGCAAAGAGCCATTGCTGTGTGATAAGAATGTAAGATAAAAAGATAGCAGCTGTTTAAGATGTGCAGAGGTGTGCGGAGAAGGGAGCCAGGTCTGTGACGTAGTGTGTGACGCGAGTGCACTTGAATCAGTGGGTCCTTCGTGTGGCGGCTAGTTCATAACTGGTGGTTAATACTTAACTGACAGCCAGTGAAACCAGACTGAATTTTTAGTAACTTGGAGTGCAGAAAAAGCTTCGAAACAGTGTACAGTCCAATCAAGCAGGTGTAGACGTAGCTATGAGTTGGAGTCTAGGGAATTCATCTTACCGGAGGAAAGAATGATGGCTTCTTCAACTTGTGCTCAAACCTGCGAGTGCAGAGCAATACAAATATTAGCAGTTTAAACCAAGCCACCAATGCGAACGCACTTCCGTAATTACACGTGGAGCAAGGACTCCACTCATGACGCTCGTAAAGAAGTATCTTGTACAAAGGACTGCAATCCAACACGCACGCAGTCAAAACTGACGTACCAGCCTCCTCGCAGGTCACTGTTTGGTCCGCTGGAGCTGGCAGCTAACACACCCCCGAGAAGTGGCGTCAATGCAGCAATGGCGAGCTGGCAGACTTCCGTAGGATGCATCTGGAAGCCTGCCTTATCATGACCCTAGCTACAAAGCTAGGCAGGCCAAGAACATGGTTATATTCATGAAAATGTCTAAGAACGAATAATTAATTATTTTTTAAGAATTATATTTCTATTGTTTAGAGATTAGGCTAATGCTACACAGAACTTGCACAGCCCACCAATCATGCTGTCCCTCCTTGCCAGGGCCAGCAGTGCCCTCCCTTCGTTGCAGAAGGTTGACATCCCTTTCTAGACTGCGCAGCAGGAGGCAAGGAGTAGTGTTGCATAGTGCAGCGGCAGACACAAACGCCCCCGTGACAGCAACAACGACCACGGAAAAGAAGCAAGGAAAGCAACAGAAACAGGCAAGGGGATGATGAAGTCATTGTGGAATCTTTATGCAAAGCTGTGCTTACACAAACCAGCACATCTAATTGAACCTGCACAAGTGTCAAGTGTCAGTGTATCCCCTGGTCGTAATCAGAACATTGGGTTCATCTGCACAAATGCAACGCACCGTCCTCTCCTCTTTTACTGCAATTCCTGCTTGCACCGTCTTTTCTCAAGACTTGAGATCAGCCTGCAATTCCCTATTCTCATTTACCAAGTACAGTTGCAAAAGCTCACACATGCGCAAGACACAACAGCTTGCAATTGCGTTCTGCGCATTCGTCAGCAGGGTGGAGGCAAGGGCGGCGACAAAGGAGGCGGAAAAGTGCCAGAGGAAGCCATCACCCCCAAGAGTGAGGACTACAGCAAATGGTACTTGGACCTGGTGGCCAAGGCTCAGCTTGCGGACTATGGCCCTGTCAGGGGTGAGGCATTTCAGAAAAAACATTACAGCACACACATTTTTTGGCCTTGGTAGGGCATTTTTGGGTCTTTGTGAGGCACAGGTAGGTAGCTGCTGATGCCTACACACTTGGTACTAGGTAGCTATAATTACATGGCCCTGTATCTATAACCCTGTGAGGCACACCAGCTGAAACGAATGCCTTTTTGAATCACGTTGGCACAGCTGCAGTTGCATGGCCCTGTCAGAGGAAAGATGTAACGCAGCGAACACATTAATCAGCAGATGTGCATACATTTTTACTGTGGTGAATCGCGGCTACGAGTGCATGGCCCTGTCATGGGTCAAGTAAACACGTAACTCAGCAGAGATGCTTGCACCTATACTACCTTCTAATGTGGTGGGGCACGACCACGAGTGCATGGCCCTGTCATGGGTCAAGTGAACACGTAACTCAGCAGAGGTGCTTGCACTTCTACTACCTTCTGATGTGGTGGGGCACGACTATGAGTGCATGGCCCTGCACCTATATGACCGTACCACCTAAAACAATGTGAGGGACCTCAGCACACATTTTCACATTTTACTTTGCAGAGGTGTGTATACAACTACGATGATGCAGTTACTATGTGGTGGTGGGCCTATGTGGGGCTATGTGGTGGTGCCACTATGTGGTGGTGTCACTATGTGGTGGTGCCTCTATGTGGTGGTGCCACTATGTGGTGGTGCCACTATGTGGTGGTGCCACTATGTGGTGGTGCCACTATGTGGTGGTGTCATATGAGGTGGTGTCACTATGTGGTGGTGCCACTATGTGGTGGTGCCATTATGTGGTGGTGTCACTATGTGGTGGTGTCATATGTGGTGTTGCCACTATGTGGTGGTGTCACTATGTGTGGTAAGCCTATGTGGTGGTAAGCCTATGTGTCGCTATATGGTGGTAGGCCTGGAAGTGCACTGCACTGCATGCCAGGGAACAAATAGTCCATCGATTGACCACCCTCTCTCTCCCTCCCTACGTTTTAGGAACCATGGTTATCAGGCCGTACGGCTTTGCCATTTGGGAGGCCATCCAGAAGCACCTGGACGCAGCATTCAAGTCCGTGGGCGTGGAGAACGCTTACTTCCCACAGGTGCGCACTTGTAGTCGTCAAAGAAAGTGGGCAAAGAAACTCGCAAAGCACTTACGTGTTTTATTTCACACCACATCGTAGCACCTTGTCACGAGCGAAGGAACAAACACACGCACGTGACACTCATGGTATTAAAGGAACACATTCTTGTTATCAAAAAGCACGCTCATGGTATCAAAGGAACACACTCATGTGTTAAAAAAACCCACTCATGTGATTAAAGGAACACACTCATGGTATCAAAGGAACACACTCATGGTATAAAAAAACACACTCATGGTGTCAAAGGAACACACTCATGGTATCAAAGGAATACACTCATGGTATCAAAGGAACACACTCTTGTTATCAAAGGAGCACACTCATGGTATCAAAGGAACACACTCTTGTTATCAAAGGAACACACTCATGGTATCAAAGGAACACACTATTGTTATCAAAGCGTAGCTGAAAGACAGCTCGTGCGTAAGTGCACATTGCTTTTATAAAGACACACTTGTGTATGGCCTACAGATCTGTGCCGACACAAGAACACGTATCCTAATCCAACAAGTACCTGTACACACAAATACACCCAGCTGTACGTCCATTCATATGCACCCATCCTTATGCACACCCATTTCTAAATGCCCATTCATACACTTCCATTGATAAACACGCCCGTATCACGCCCACTCATCCACGCACGTGCAGCTCATCCCCTTGTCCTTCATAGCCAAAGAGGCTCAGCATGTAGAAGGCTTTGCGCCCGAACTGGCTCTTGTAACAAAAGGTGCGTTGAATTTAAAAAGAAGAGGTGCGTTAAATTAAAAAAAAGGGCACTCAACATAATGTTTTTGGTGCAGTCCTTCCAAGTATTCACAGCCAAAGAGGCTCGGCATGCAGAAGAGTCTGTGACAAACAGTGTGTTCATTTGTTGCGAAAAGGGGGGTCCCAACAAAAACGCCTTGTGCAGCCCTTCCAATCTTGGTTAGTGGGTGCTGGCTTCTAAGGTATGGCATAAAAGGTATGGCTTCTAAGGTATGGCATAAAAGGTATGGCGTCTAAGGTGTGGCATAAAAGGTATGGCTTCTAAGGTGCGGCATAAAAGGTATGGCGTCTAAGGTGTGGCATAAAAGGTATGGCTTCTAAGGTATGGCATAAAAGGTATGGCATAAAAGTTTGTCTGCGTAAGCAGGGCCTGTCACACAACTGCATACCATACATGGTACTGCCAGTATGGTTGCATCAGGTCTTCTTGTCAAAAGAACGGTGGCGTCTGTGATTCTGCGACGGTCCCTACATTCAACACTGCAGTCTATTCACGTCATGTTTGTGACAAAAACGTGGGTCAGCTCGACACACACACACACACACACACACACACACACACACACGTCTTGTTCGTGACAAGAGCGTGGGTCAGCTCGACACACACACACACACACGTCTTGTTCGTGACAAGAGAACGTGGGTCAGCTCGACACACACACACACACGCACACACACACACACACACACACGTCTTGTTCGTGACAAGAACGTGGGTCAGCTCTTACAAATGTGAAACACAATCAACTCAAGGTGTGGGTGAAATGTTTTTAGAAGGTCAGCCTTATTGTATTACCTTCATCTGCTGGCAGTGCAATGCCCACTTGCTTGTCAATCCTGGTGGTAATGTGTAGGGTTGGCCAGAGCCATATATGTACAGTATTTTTGGCAGGGAAATCACCAAAAAAACAGTCATATACGGTGCATATATATATATATATATATATATATATATTATATATATATATATATGGTTCAGGCCAACCCTGCAAATGTGTGTGTGTGTAAGTGTAAGTGTGTGTGTGTGTGTGTCAAGAGGCGTAGGCGCCCGTTTTGCTGAAAATGCATAAGAGAAGGTCCCTCGTTTTGCCGCTGCTGTGATTGAAAATCTTTGTTACTGCACCTGCAACGCCCTGCTGTGTTTAACGTGCTGCGTCCTCTTTAAGTAGGGTTGGCCAGAACCATATATATATACGGTGTAAACACACCGTATTTTTGCATGGAT
>Ga0307945_1002312_pt1 | contig 15370 bp, 15 predicted proteins | sample OrgLakmetagen228_FD_201818 | JGI IMG/M metagenome (GOLD analysis project Ga0307945, IMG submission 201818) | Saline water microbial communities from Organic Lake, Antarctica - #228 | ecosystem: Environmental > Aquatic > Non-marine Saline and Alkaline > Saline | place: Antarctica: Organic Lake...
GAGCGCACAAGGGCATGGGCCAGAGAACTGGTAGAAGCATTAGGGACCAGCGATGCAAAGAACTCACTCCTCTGCTGGATGGTTTTTCCACCTTGGAGGCCTTTCTTGGTCCGAAGGCGCCCAAATTTATCAGTAGATGTGCTGAGTCTTATACTTTGCAGTGACCGTAATTTGATCTGACATGTACGTTGTTTTCTGTATCAGTAACGTACACACACACATACAATGACATGCACCATGTTAGTAGAAGGCTTGAACAAGCCGTGATCTCATAAATTTGGAAAATGGAGGTCGCCATTAGATAAACGGAAGGTTTCAGGCACTTTCCAGAAAGCGCTTACTAAAGCGGGTTCACAGGCGAGCTTGAGTGAGCAGTAGGCTGCGTTGAGGACAACCAAGCATGGAGACTCGATTCTGTCCGTTGAGCGAGCCCCAGTCATCAGTACCCATCCATGCGGGGAGTCCAGTGATGACGTTGAATGATGTCACAACTTGTGTATTCCCCACAGAGCAAGCGGCTTAAGCGTTCGTGAAATCTTGCTCTAGAGCTTGCTAATTATTATAAGCAGGGCCGGGTGTAGGTAATACTTGTTACTTAGTAAAATGAAGTGGTGGCTCTGACTTGTATTTGAATACCGCAATATTGCATGTCAATTAAATTCCGTCTTATTTTCTGGATATAAAATACCTGCAACAATTCATTGCAACGGTTCAAACCTTTAAAGGCCTTGTTTGAAAAGTATTGTAAAAACTTACTGTAAAAACACTGTAAAAACTCCCTCACCAAAGAAATTTGTAACATAAATTTAATGAGGATCAGGAGGGTTACAGGATTGGCCTGAAACTGGCTCCTTTACCTTGACTAATGTGGGGAGTGGTTTCACTGCCTACGTAGTTTTTACCTTCTCTGTTGACCCCCCTCTGTATTTCTCCAACTGAGGTTCTCCAACTGAGGTACAAGCTCAGTGTGATTATCTCTTTTATCCTCTGGTCACACTGGATTTGAAAGCAACCATATCCGCCCGCCTTTAAGGGGCTCATGCCAACTTAGTTTTCATTCACCACCGGAATCTCGCATTGATTGCACTTGCTTTGATTTTTATGTCCTTTGCACAAACCTTTGCGCACATTTGCTTTTTGTTTTCAGCTGTTACACCAAGAGCAGGCATCCACATCCACACACGCATACACACAACGAACACACACACCTGTCTATCACCACCAACCCGTTTCGCCACAAGCACTCACTATTTTATCCGTGCCCTTGTACTTCACTATTTTATCCGTGCCCTTGTACTTGTGTAAAATTACGCAGACCAGCTGCAAGCTAAGGCACAGAGACGAGCTGAACTGCGCGAAGCAGCAGCTGCTGCAGCCCTTGCCTCTGGAGCAGACTTGTTGCTCGAAGAAGGGGAGGACATTGGCAGTGGCCGCGATGCCTCTCAGGGCACGTGCAGCGCAAAGAAAAAGATTAAGAAGAAAACCGCCTACGAGCTGGCTTATGAAGGTGGGTGGTCTGTATGTTCCTTCGGGGTAGGGGACAGGAGAGTGATGCTATAGTATGTGTGATGGTGCTGTTTGTTGCGTCATATGAGGCGCTTTGATTCTGATATTTAGTAAAGATGTAAACCTTATATTTTTGGTCTGTCGTTGACAGAAATTGCTCGTCTCTTCCAAAATTGCCATGTCTACGGTTTATACTGATACTTTATTAGCATTGTTATCTAGTAGCAAGCGTGCTGGTAGAGTGGGTTCGGCAAATAGAAACCCAGGAACCCTGATTCCTTATTAGATAATCTGGAAAAGAAAAGGAAAAGAACGCAGGTAGCATAGACACTGCTGGCATGGACAGGAAAGGATGTTACAAATGATACTGGAATAAGTGCCTGATGTATGACGTTACTAAAATATAACAAAAGGTATATAAATACAACGAGTGCCTGGTGTATGACTATTGCATATCACACTTCAGCCATTTGCGTTTGACCGAACTGTTGTTCATTTTGGAAAGACATCAAGCCGTTACTTACAATCCTAGAGTCCTTATTCATTATAGCAGTCTGTTTGATGCTTTCATATTTCTTCAGTCAATAGGTCCGTGCTGATGATGATCTTTTTCTGCACCTCAGGCTGATTAACGCTTGACTTACCTGATACATTATCAACAGGGGTACAAGAGGAAAAACGGAAGTTAGCTGAGGCAAAGCGACTGAACGAGCTTGTGAAGAACGGGGACAGTGAGGAGGGAGGGGTGCTGATGGAAGGGCTGGGCGACGAGTTGGACAACAGCCATGAAGAGCTTTAAGCGGCTTTCGTCTCCTGTGGCGCTCCCTTGGGTGGTGCTGGCGCAGCCGGTAGAGTTTAAACACTGCATTCTTCTCTTTTTCATTTCCAAGTCACATTTTGTACAAGGATCTCAGTGTCATAACACTGAAGAAACACACAGTAGACAAGTGGTGGAGCGTTGCTAGCAACGCTGGAAAGTTTGCGAAGCCCATAAGCACTATAAGTGCAATGCACGCTTGCATATGCATGTGTGTGTGTGTTTGTATGTGTGTGTGATGTGTGTATGCGTGTATGCACGCCTGTGTGTCTTCGCACACGTTTGTATATGTGTGTGTGCGTGCACATGCATGAGTATGCTCAGTTGTGTGTGCACGCCTGTGTGTGCGTGCGTGTGTGCTGTGCTGCCTCACAGACTCTGCAGTGGTGTGCATGGCACTGGAGCAGGCTTTGCTTATGCAGGCATGAGGATTGGACAGATACCAGACATTAAACTTACCTCTAAAACTGTAATACCGCACCCCCGGGCCCCCAAACGTTTCTGGCACGGTTCGAGTTATTGTTAGTAGCCTATGTCGAGTCTCAGATCGTGAAGTGCCCTGGGTTGGCCTGGATAAGTTTGGTGGAAAGGAGTCAACGCCAGGGGCTCACGCCCCCACAAGAGGAACTCAAAAGAACCAAAAAAATAAGTATGTGTTTGAGTTCAGAAATAAAATGAACAGCCACACAAAACGAGCAAGCGCCAAATTTTTCCTGCAATATCTGCATACAAGTAAAGTAGTATTACGCATGGTGTATAAGTGCCAGCATGGATTAGAAAAGAGAACTGTTATGATAAGAATCATACAACATTCCACTAAGTCAGACAAATCAGAGAAAAACACGAGTCTCAAGCCAAAAATACATAAAAATGAATAATTGTACACGAATAAAGAAGCCGCCTGATAATGAATGGTTGAACTTTTTGATAAAATGGCAGCGCAAGGAGATTTTGAGGGCGCGCCCCTTTCGTAGGTCGACCCCCATATATTTACAGATTCAGGTGTGATCAAGCAACTTTATTACCTCTCAAGCCAGCACCGCACCAAAAAAGGGTGGCAGTAGGCTGCCGCGTTCAACTCAAGCGCTGCTTACATTAACACGCACACAAAGCAGGGAGGATGATGCCGTCACGGCTTACACTTATCCTGACAACTAGGAAGTCCACATCTGCTGCTAATTGTCGTGAAAAGGGGTGAACGCCCCCTCCCCTCTCATTGTTGGCAGCCCAAACCCACACTGCTCCTACTTAGTGGACTGTCAGGATGTCTCCAATCCCTGGCCCTGTCATACCTATCGCTGCTTCCCATGGGTGCCAACACAACTTTTGCCCTGCTGTTGGGACTACGTAAGTTAACAGGCACGTCCTTGCTGTAGGGATCCGAGCTGGTCCGTCCTGGTGTGGTATGTGAGCAAGGATGGTAAAGCATGCACAAACGTTTGTGGTAGTAGTAATGCATAAACGCGATGATCCAGGTCAAAATTGGCGAGGGAATTATTGGTGGTTGCTTTGCCTGTTCCCCCGTAACAGCGCCAATAAGCGTTACACAGACTTTAAGCCTCCCGACCTCCTCGTTGTTGTTGTCATACCCATACCATTGAGCTTTGCCAGAAATTTAGCATTCTGGGGAGCTCGCTTCGGCAAGGGGAAGGTGCTGTTCTGAATGTGCAACAATAATGATCAATTCCAGGGTAAAAGCAGCTTGAATGTCACCAATGGTGCTGCCGTGAGCCTTGTTCGGACAAGGGATTTGGGACAGAAAACCTGGAAGAGCCTGTGAGTGCGGAGTAAGCATGCAAGGGACGGCAACAAGTATAGTATTCCACAATTTGGATTCCCTTGGTTTTGGAACCCAGGATCATTGAATTGTTAAGTACATAATTGAATAAAAGTGGGTAATCTAGTGGCCTGATAGAACCAGCAGAGCATAATGACTTGTTGCAGCAAATTGCTGCTGTTGCTTAATGATCTCATTCCATCCTCCATTCTCATTCCCCTCTCTTGATTCACACCAGAGTCGCGATCCATATTTCTAAGGCTGTGAATTTTAGAGGGCGTGAATGTGATGTACGCTGTATGAGCAGTAGTGTCTCTGTTGTTTACTCCTGACGTCAACCAAATTGTGTAGCAAGACTCATACCCACTCTTGTAGGGTTGGCCAAAATCGTGTAAAATAACAAAATACAGCGTATTTCGATACGCCGTATAACCGGGACCGTATTTGGGAGTTCTTATACGTATCCATATGACCGTACGCGGTTTTTGGTCAATTGTGTCTGGACCTTATTTCACCGTGTATGGACCATATTTGCAGGTGGTATACTCTTGGACCATAATTGCAGCTTTGAGCAGAAGTAGCACCTTTACTCTTCTTGGTCAATTGTTTTGTGTTGCGCCTCTTCATAATAGCTCTTCCTTTGCTTCCCTTTTCTAAAATCATGTATTTGCATTATATGAATAGCTTTACTAGTGGTAGTTGATCCACGTTTTGAACGGGAAAAGGGCCATTTGTTTTTGTTTTGCTTGAAGCAGGCCTAGCCCTCCAACCATTAAAATTTTTGCTTTAGAATCGCTCAGCTTTTCAAGAGCTGCAGAATGACCCCCGTTTGATTTTATTTTGAGTAGCTCCAAATTTCCCTGTATACGGTGTATACGGAATATATGGCGCACACACGGTATATGTACGGACCAAGCAATACGGTGCATATACAGTATATGGAAATCCCATGTCTGGTTTAAGCCAACCCCACGTTCTTGCTGTCTTCATGAGAGTGTGAAGGGGAATACAGCACAACTTCCAGGTCCCAGAGCAGTGGAGTGGTAGGGAGATCAGGCTAATAATGTAAACAGGTTGTCACTGTCTGACCGGGAGTGAGGACTTCAGGGATGACAGAAACAGCAAAATACGTATGCTTTAAATTTGATGCCATTCTCCTGTTCCCACATGCTTGTCCATGTCAATTGCATTTACGTCGAATTGTCTCAAAGACCACCCCACCCACCCACAGTGCATCTACAAAGCTAGGCCTGCCATTATAGCAAATCTTGAAGTCTACCTTATCAATTTCTGCTACAACCATTCAATTCCCTAAACGTAGATACGGAGGTGTGCAGGCTATTTTTGGACTCGAGCACACTGTGACTCACCTAACATAGACACGGGGGTGAGAAGGTTTGCTTTAGGACTGCAGCGCGAGAGCGGACTTTCTTGGAGGGAGCACTCCAACCCTCTTTTGGTGCTGCTTGCGTTGCTACCATTGGTGGTGGGACTGTCTTGTAATGAATTGCTATCGTTGCGCGGATGGACACACAAGGGCAGGAGGGCTGGTGGCCTGTAATTCAAGGGTGAGCAAATATGCCACACATGTATCAGTGCTGTAGCACAAGCACAATGGGCATGTATGGCAACTAGGGTTGGCCAAAACTATTGAGTTCTCTGCAGTATGCAGAAGAACTTGAGTTCTTGTAGGCAAGTGACATGTGTGATGCACTTTTGCACAAAGTGTATTGCTCCCCTTTCTGTACCATCTTTTTATTATCTGAGCAATTAAAGGGGCATTTAAGTTTAGTTTGTTTTTTTGCCCTCAGCCCTGTCTACTTTTGCTTTCTTGCTGTTTCTTTCAGAGTTCTTTCTTTTCCCTCCTTCGCTTCCGTTGCCCCGAGTGTCAAGCCCGCTTTTTGTTTTTCTTTATTTTTGTTCTTTGTGCAAAGCTTGCGCCCGCAGACTGAAGTGTCTATTAAAGCTCGCCACTTAGGATGGTCTAGCGGTTTTCTGCGTTTTCTGTTTCTGGGTTCCCCTTGAGTTTGTTGGTGTTAATGCCCCTTTTCCGATCTGTTATTCTCCCTGCCTACAACGAGCCGTAATAGAACCAAACATATTAATTGGCAAGGGCCCCCCCAATACGGGGATGTCGGACACGCTTGCTGAGATTATTTGCATAGGGTGAAAATTATTCAAAATACTGCGTAGATAGGTGAGATCCACTTGCAAGTAGGGTTAGCCATCGTACATAAGATTTCCATTTACTGTATACACACCGTATGACCGTATATACGCTGTATTTCCATACAGGGAAATTACTCAAAATGTATTCTATAAGGAGCCATTCTGCAGCTCTTAAAGAGCTGAGCACACACGACGCAAAAACATATAAGCCAAAGAAAAATTGGATGGGGAATTAGGCCTGCTTAAGCCAAAAAGACCAGAGGTTAAATTATTATGACCATCAGTCAGGCCAGCCATCCTTGTGGAGTTCTTGCCCCAAAGCCGAAAGGTACATTTAAGTATCCAGGACCCTTAAAAAGATATTTTTAAGCATCCCTGCACACTCAGTTTGTGGCGGGAGGTGCCCAGGTGGGCAGGGTGGAAATCCCTGTCAGAAAGTGAACTTCCAAAAGCTCCCCTCTGGTCTGGTGCCAGCAACTTACCAGGGGTGTTTGCAATAATTTTGGGGACATTTTGGTGAAGGTCCGGGGGTCTGGGGTAAAGGTCTGGTTTTGGACCCCCTTTTGGCAGGGAAAAGTGCAATTTACAATCGGGTATCAACCACTGAACCGTTTTGCTGGGCGTATGTAAGTATATAACCAATGTTCAATCACTCAAATATTTGTCTATCTACATCTCGGGTTTGAAAGAAATGACGCATTGTGCTCGGAGGGGCTGATCAGAGCCTGATGTTTTTTTGTAGACCTCAACCGTCGCTGCCCACCACCGCCCAACCCCAGCATTCCAGATCATAAAACTTGACAGGGCATGCCTTGGGAGCATACTGAAGGGCTCCCGACACTCAGGTGGTGGCCAAGAAGCGTGTTTCCAGGGTTTCCACAAATGCACCATTTTTGCCCAGCAAACAGGCCCACGCACCAAGTCCTCCTAAAGGGGCAAATCTTTCACTTTTCTTTTGCTGTAATGGGATGGTTTGACCCAAAACCTGTCTGGGAACAAAGACGTGGTGAAACTTGGACCAGGAATCACATTTCTGCACCCATGCATGGAAAAAGCCACCTTTTTGGAGGGGAAATGACACAATTCCAGCCCCTGACTCACAATAGCACCCTGGACCCCAGATCCAAATTATTTTAGCAGAATTGTTATGTTGCATGTGAGGAAACGGTGAGGTTCGTTTTTGGGACCTCCGGCCCAAAATGACCCCCCCCCTCAACCCCCTTCCTGACCCCCCACACAAATAATAAGGGTGTCAATCTGCTCAGAATTTAAGCAGCTGTCTGCCTGCACAGTTCTCATGCCAAATAATGCACCTGACGAGCTACAGAGTAAAAACTGGTTTGCACACGCTCTTACACTGACCACCTGTTTAGTGCACAAATCCAGCCAAATCCTTTGCCAAAGCACTTTTTTACTTCAACCATGCAATTTATGCATAATGCAATGCGTAAACTGCAAGTTTGGAATCAATTGCTGGTAAATTGCCTGAACACACCCCTGCGGCCTACTTTTAGTGGGGACATTCCATGCATTTCTATGGCCCGTGGGGACATTCCATGCATTTCTATGACCAGGCACCCAGACCTCCCCCTTTAATCAAATCACCCTACAAGGGTGCCAATCGCGACTGGGCTTGAGCTGAGGATTTCAAAAATACATACATTATTATTTTGTGAAAGTGGCCCATTAAAATTCTGGAGCCCCCCCCCCCCAAATCCCCGACCTCCCCTGGACCCTTCCCCCCTTTGACCACCTCAGGATTGACTCGTTTATATACCGATCAATAGATCTTGACGTCAGGATTCCGAATATGTAATTTTTATTTCGATTGACACGTGACGTCAAAAAGTTATGATCCTTGAGGCCTCCTGGGTGATGGTTGCTGTTTTTTGGTAAAAGGTTTGTTTATTGGGGGGGGAAGGGTTTAGAGGGGGGGGAAGTGGTGAGTGCATGAATGAATAGAGAAGAAAGTACTTAGTAGTAAAAGGCGCGATCAAAGAGAATTGACCGAAAATCAGGCCCACCATTCCTGTTTGATAAAAGAACCTGCACGCTTTCCACTTGTAAGGAGTCAGGAGTCTCAGACATATCTAAGCACCCCTGCACAATCAGTTTGTGCAGATGAGTGCCCAGGTGTGCTGGGGAGGGTTCCCTGCCAAAAGGTCGATTTCCAGAAGCTCCTCCCCGGCACCAGCAACTTACCAGGGATGTTTGCAATGATAGTTTTTGGTGGGGGTCTGGGGGTTTGGGGTGAAAATCCGGTTTTGGACCCCCTTTTGGCAGGGAAGCTACGAAATGCAAAGGCTTTAACTACACTTGACGGAATCCGAGCGCGTTTTCTGCAACGAGTTCAACTATTTTACTGATTAAAAACGTTGGCGCTGGACCAAGGCGAAGGTTTCCTGGGTATGGGTTGGTTTGTCATGTCCCTAGAAGGGGTCTACTGCATAAGTTGGAAGCAGATGGCAATTAAATATCTCAGCTGTCGCTGCCCACTGACGCCCATCCCCAGCATTTCAGACCATGGAACTTGACAGGGCATGCCTTATGAGTATACTTAAGGGCCCTACACTCAGATGATGGCCAGAAAGCGTGTCTCCTGGGTTTACAGAAATGGACCATTTTTGCCCAGTAAACAGGCCCACGCACCATGTCCTTTGGGGGCAAATTTCTACCCCTTTTTGTTTTTGCTGTAATGGGTATGGTCTTGACCCAAAACGTGTCTGGGAACCAAAACGTGGTCAAGTTTGGATTCAAAATCACATTCCTGTACCCATGGTTACAAGCACCTTTTTGGCAGGGCATTGTCACAAACCCAGCCCCCGACGCACACAGCAGACCCCAAACCCTTTTTTTATGTTTGCAAAAGTTTTTCTACCCTGAAAAATCAAAAATGATATGGTTTTTTTAGGGACGAAATTGGCTGGGAATGGTGGTCCTGACCTAAAAGAGGCTTCTGGGAATTGAACCCGAGTCTGGAGTGCACCACCAGCAAATACGGTTTATGTACAGTGAAATACAACGAAATCATGGTCCATGTACGGTTGGCCAAAATACGCGTACGGTCTTATAGATACTGATTTCGTCGGGCATTTCCAAATACGTTACCGGATATGCTGCACATCACAATACGCCGTATTTTTGTATGCACGGATTGGGCCAACCCTATTTTTAAGGTAGCAGACTAACAACCCTTTTTAATCTGTATAGTGGGTCTGAATTGAGGCCTGGGGATGTGAGTGGTCAAAGGCCCAGAACTACGTCAACAAAAAAAATGTCGAGACATGCCTGGGTACGCCGCACCGCCGTCATATCACTAAGTACCGCGGACGTTTTTGATTCCTCGCGGAGTGTCAGGAGCAATTTAAACGATAAAGTTACAAGGGCCTTGCAAAGCTTGTATTGGGGTTCGTTCATTCATTTTAAGCATGAACGGGAAGGACAGGCCGGAAGGGCCTAAAAAGCCGCCCTTCAAGGGGAATATGGTAAGCTTAGGGTTGCAGACTTCTTCAAGCCTAGCAACCGGACAGCAGGTCAGAAGGAAAAAAAAGAGCAGCAAGTATGCAAGGCGCATGCAGAGCGTCTTGCAGGGGACAGGGCGGTACAGGCAGCAGCAGCAGCAAATAAAAGGCCACCTGGCTGACTTCAGGCATCAGCAGCAGGGGTGCTGGGCCTCTCTTGGGTAAGATGGACACGAAAAGGAAACGCAAATGTTGAGCAACAAGAGGAAGCCCTCTTATAGCCACACTTTGACTTAAGGGAGCAGCAAACCTTCGGAAGAGGGCGCCTTCTTTCTCTTCACGTGTGCACACACGCACGCGAAAGTACGCGCACGCACACACGTGTACGTGCTGCTCATAGGGCCAAAAGGCCCTCATGTAGGCTGCATTGTGTTTATTAATTAAGTGTTGACCCCCTTGGTTGCTCGCTTTGGGGTTTATTAATTGTATTCAAACCTCACATCGGTTACGCGGCAGTACGGAACGTAATGCGTGGTTTTTTAGTCGGGATGCTTATCGCTCCCACACACCAACAGCACAGAACCTGTTGCTTAAGCTTCCTTAGGTGTTTAGTCACAGCAAAGCTCGCATGGATTTCAAATCCTCTCTGTGCATTGGGATGGGATGTGGAGGACGTGCCAAATAACTTCAAATTTAATGTCCTTTGCAAGCAACAACAGAAAGCATACACCCATTCTACAAAATTAAGCAAAGCAAGGCGCTGTTGCTATATCAATCTTGATGAATACATGCCTTAATGTTGGCAAACCGGTCCTGCAAAGATCACTCCAAAAAGGGCCACCAAAAGTTCAGAGACACAAGCTCGGGAATCCAAGCAGAGTTCTAATTTGCGTGCAGTAGTAGGTCACAGCAAAATCATTCACCTTTTGCCTCCTCGTGTGTTGGGTGAAGGAGGCTCCTCAGCATACAGATGAGCTGAAGGTGCTGCTGCCGTGCCCGACACTTGTTTGCTACCTTGAGGTGTACGACCCTCAGGGGGCAGGAGGTCGTATGAGTCAGCTGAAATGGAGATGCTGAGAGGAAGCAGTGGGCTGCTCATGGAATGGTGGTATGTGCTCCCTGATGCTGTGGAGTCCCTTGTGTGCCTACGTGTCCAGACCAGGTGGTATGGAACGAGTTACTGGCCAAGACAGTATTTTATAATGCGTATTTTTAGGGTTGGCCAGAACCATATATGTACGGTGTATATACGGTATTTTTGGCAGGGAAATCACCAAATATACGGTCATATACGGTGTATATATTTGGTTCTGGCCAACCCTACATATTTTGTTTGTGAGTCTGACGACTTACAAGGATGACATGAAACAGAAAAAGTGCACGTATGAAAACCAGAGTTCAGCTAAATGAACTTCGGGATTTCATGTCTGCTGTGGGGTGAAATATAAAGACATTTTTGCATGACAAAAACTGTTAAAAATACTAGCTTCTCGGCAGGAGACCATTTAAATGACAAGTTGCAATTTTGCTCTACCTCCTGCAAACATCGTTTTACGAATGTCTTCTACCATCTCAGGCTGCAAGGGCTGATACTTCGAACAAACGCAATGAGGCCCTCAGCATCCTTTCTAAAATTCACCTTTACCAACACTGTAAGAAATCCTACAACATTTAAGAGTATTTCTGAAGTCCTATTAACGTCTTTTTGAAATATCAGGCACTAGGAGATTCAGAGCTCCAGCTCCCTGATTCACGTTACCTCGCTGCCTAAGCAGCATTATTGATCTCAGCCATCATAATAAAAACCAGGGAGATGAATTGAGCTCGCAGAAACACACATGCACACACTCGCGCACGCACGCACACACTACACACATACACAAACATTTGATTGAGCTTACTGCAAAGAAGGGAAATTGTTGGATTGAGCCAGCGGTTGAGCTGTGCTGCTAGATGTGTCCTCCCTCAAATGAGGCAGCTGTTTGGTATGTTTCTGCTGCTGCTGCTGCTGCTGCTGCTGCTGGTGATGCTGCTGCAGCATGTGCAGAATACTGGTTTGGGGGCAAGAGGCAGTCTCTGTTGCATGTTGCACTTCAACAGAGGCAAGGTTGGAGGGTGAGCTGCTGCCAGGATTCAAACTGTGGTCAACGTAGTGCCTACTTTTCTGAGCAATTGACCTTGAGGGGGTAGGGGGCTGTAAAAAAGAAGAGCAAGAGGCCGTGGGGCGCTCCTCCTGTGTATATGTGTGTGTTTGTGTAAAACCAAGAGAGAAGATGTCGAGAGGACCACAGAAACAAGCAGTGCCGCTCTTCTGTGTGTAGGTGTGTAGGAATTAGCCACAACAGGTTAGCTAACATTCAGTAAAGGATGGAGAGATGATGCATGCATTTGGTGTGGACAGAGAGAGGAAGCCCAAAAAGAAGCATGGGTGGTCCTCAAGTGTTATTCTAGTAAAGCTATAGTAATATAGTAATTAGGTACATGAAACAAAGCACATTCTGTGCCAAGCCTTCTTTTCTTATTTGTTCACTTCATTTGTGCACTTATCGCTTAAGTCGGTCACTGCTCCACCACACCACGTGCTGGAATGGGTACACCAAAAGTTGCGTTTGCTTGACCCCTTTCTCGTGCACTACAATCATGCACTCAAAAACATACACACGCACACACAGACGCAATACATACACGCACACACCTGCAAGAAACTGCTCCTCCTGCCTTTGGTCTTCCGCTGCTGCTTCAATTGTTGCTGTTCCCTATCGGCCAGTACCTTCTGCTCCCACATGGCTGTGGTAGAGGAGGCAGCGTGGCCGCTAATGTCCAGCTCATCCTGGAGTGTATGTATGTATGTGTGTACGCAAACACCTTGCTACAGCCAGTGTAATGCCTGTTGCCAGAGAATTCAATCAAATGAACAGAGGAGGGCACAAAACGATGCTTGCAGGATTTTGGTCGCACATACCAGCAGGGTACAGGCTGGACTAAGAACAAGAATGTGAGTGCCGCCTTGCTAATTGTTGAGTTGCCAACAAGAGAAAGCAGCTGGAACTTACCAGACTTCCATGAAAATTTTAGAGAAAACATTACCAGGCCACCAGATCTGACTGACCTGTCTGCGCAGAGGTGAAGCAGTGAAGGCAAAATCGTGGGAGGTCAAGGACACTCACATCTAGCAGCTCGTCCATGGCTTCAACTTGAGCGATGCGGGACAAGCCTGCGCTCTGCTGGACCGAATGCATTCGATGAACTAGCTGAGAAAGCTCTTCCTGAAGCTCTGCTTCCATATCACCTGCAGCAAGTGTGCAATCGTACCAATAGTTTTGCTCTTGAAACACATACGTATGCTTGGAAACATTTGCGCGCCGGCTAATGTGAGTGCGTATTCCGTACACGTGCAGATTCATTTGTATACATGAGTGTACTTGTGTGTACAGCTCTGTATACATGTTTGTACTAATAAGTGCTGGCTCAATTCAAGTATCATTTTATATTTTAGGGAGCTTGCTGCTCTTCCTGCTCCAGCTCACCATCCAGTTGATAGATGCTGGCATTGGCATCCCTTACGGCAATATCCGGCCTGCGCCTGGAGCTATTGTTGTTCTTGCTCAAGCCGTTGGAGCGTGTTGTGGAGCACACCCGCGCATCTGCAAGCACACATGTAAAACCGTGGGAACGAGCAGAGCATGCTCCTTGCTCCAAATACGCCCCTTTGCAAGGACAGAGCAATGCAACATGGACGCGTGAGTGGCAACGCTCGACCTAATTCACACTTCCTACAGAGAACTGATACCTTTGAAAATCTCGTCCAGGTCCCTCTTCTCTTTTTTCTTGTCTTGCTGCAAGGGGGCAATAAGGAAGGGTCCATAGAGTGTTAGAAATGGATCCATTGGTTTTTTAACTACTAATGCTCAGGAACTGCACGCTATACGGCAGCGTCAAAGTGTGTGCACGCAAGTTGGAGCGTTCATGCGTGTATGTACTTGCGTTCGTGTGTGTGTATGTGTGTGCGTGTTGTGCTTACTTGTGTGAGTGCGCAATGTGTAGTGAGTGTGTGAGCATGTGCATGTGCAACACGTTTGTCATATGCTCTGCCTGTGCGCTCATGAGTGCATTTATGCGTTTGTGCATGTTTGCATATGTGCGCATGTGCATGTTTGTATGTGTGTGTGCTTGTGTGTGTGTGTGCTTGCGTGCTTGCGTGGGTGCGTGCATGTGTGTGTGTGTAAGTGTGTGTGTATTTGTGTGTAAGAGTGTGTGTGTGTGTGTGCGTGCGTGCGTGCGTGCGTGCGTGTGTGTATGTGTGTGTGTGCGTGCGCTTGTGTGTGTGTGTGTGTGTGTGTGTGTGTATGTGTGTGTGTGCGTGTGTGTGTGTGTGTGTGCGCGTGTGTGTGTGTGTGTGTGTGTGTGTGTGTGTGTGTGTGTGTGTGTGTGTGCGTGTGTGTGTGTGTGTGTGCGCGTGTGTGTGTGTGTGTGTGTGTGTGTGTGTGTGTGTGTGTGTGTGTGTGTTGTATGTGCGCGTGAGCCTGCGCTTGAGCGAGTTCTGAGCTCAATCTTACATTCTTGGAGAATATCAATCCGGTAGCCGCCCGGATTCTGTCCATTTGTCGACGGATCGTTTACACAGGATTCCTCAACCGACCAATCTTGATCGTTGTAGAGTTGCAGGATGTAGTAATTTTGTTGTGATAAACTAGCCTTTTTTACAAACCAACTAGTATACCTGTCACACTTCCCGCGCAATTATGCACACCCTAGGTCAGAGAGCCATTTCTTCTCCCAAACAATGCTCTAGCATCTTGCCAAGGCAAGCACTGGTTCCTTCAGTTGGTGTTAGAGGTTTACCCACGTTGGTGGAGGCGCGCAAGACGGAAGTATTTCGCCTGAGCAAGGCAACTACACAGTGAGTAGATAGCTGCCTTGATCAACTCCTGTTGCGTTATGTTTTGATTGTGGGCTAGAACTATTGATGTGGGCAACTTATCACTTTTTGTAGGCGTGACGCCAGGACGCACTCAGCTGCCCAGCCTTCTGTTTTTTTGTTTGGCTTCGGGGGCGGAGATGATGAGGTATCCCTTATTCTCTGTACATGCGTATTCTCTCTGAGGCTGCATAGGGCTGGCCATGATTCTTCTACTGCAAGCTTCGATGCACGCTCGTACAGATGGGCCTAAGCAAGCACAATGCCAAGGTTAATATTTCACTCAACACAGCTCACACCACATCTGTGCAATGGGTACACACATTTGAACTAGCATGTGCTTATACCCTCAATACGCAGGTGTATGAGGATGCAGAAGACTGCACAGTGATAAAACTGCAGGTAGAAAAATGGACAAGGCCTTTGTATGTAGCAGATTCTACTCCTAAGTCGCAGGGTTACCCCAGATTCCACTGCATGGTTTATCATGCTCAGATTTGACACCATTTGCATTATCTGCATGTTGTATGTAGTTTACTCTTCACCCGTGCACGCGCACAGATTGGTATCTTTGGTGATATCACTAGATGGCAGAAGAAGTTTGACCGCATGTCAGAGCTGTACGACACCGAGGAGACAGAGGGCTTGCACGGCATCTTGCAAGGCGAGTGCGATTTACAACCTTAAATCTCTCTCTCTCTCTCTCGCTCTCTCTCTCTCGC
>Ga0307945_1002314_pt1 | contig 15368 bp, 22 predicted proteins | sample OrgLakmetagen228_FD_201818 | JGI IMG/M metagenome (GOLD analysis project Ga0307945, IMG submission 201818) | Saline water microbial communities from Organic Lake, Antarctica - #228 | ecosystem: Environmental > Aquatic > Non-marine Saline and Alkaline > Saline | place: Antarctica: Organic Lake...
ACACTGTTGTCTGAACAATATATTTTTTAGGGAAGCTGGTGAGTATGGTAAAGGAAGAATGTTCTTTGGGCCAAACTACAGTCAAAATCGTTCAATACACTGTCTTGGCACTGTCTTGTACGGACACTGTAATTTTGACCGGCCGTAAATTGGACCATACTATACAGTGATTATGGTTGGTACCGTAATTATAGTCCAAATGCTCATAAAAAGGTTTGGAATGCCAAAAATAATTGAAATTGTCAACGCTAAGAATCAGCCAATATATTATATGAAATTGACGCAAATGCATGCACACACAGGCACGCACATTTATGAGCAAATAAGCACAAAACGCGCAAATGCACACATTCACATTTGCAGACACACACACACAAACACACACACATATGCACGTAAATGTTGGCAGAGCATGCATGCAAAGACTACAATAACAAGACAATCGAAATCCCACCTGAAAGTGTAACCTGTTGAAGTCTACATCTTGCACCCTAATCTTGCCATCGTTTGCTTCGCTGCCTGAGTCTGAATCGGAGTCATCCTCGCCATCTGGGTTGTCGCCATCTGGGTTGTCGCCATCGTCGCCATCTGGGTTGTCGCCATCTTGGCTGTTGCCTTTTGGTTTTTTGTCTACTTTACTGCGCACAGAAACCTGGATTCACAAGAAAGTTGCAGTAAGTTGCATTTTTATGCACTTAAATGCCTCTCTTCAAGATTGCTAGCAACTCATAACCTAAACTAATACACTGCTGAAAAAGAGCGTGCGCATATCAGTTTTTACCCTATAACTCTTTAGGTAATATATATTATCTGGCATAAGAACTGTGCAGGCAGATAGCTGCTTAATTCTGAGCAGAGATTCACACCCTTTTTATTTGTGTGGGGGGTCAGGAAGGGGAGTCTGGAGGGTGGGGGTCAAGCTGGGCCGGAGGCCCAACAGTTGCACGTGACTGTCAGGGATTTTGTTTTTATGTCTCCTGCTGTCAGGGTTGTTTTTTTTTGCAGCCTCCTGCGGAGGCCCTAACTTACATGTGTTGTCAAACCTTTCTGTTTGCTCAGGATTTTAGTAGCTATCAACCCTTTGTAATCCAAATCAAACTGGAGTAGCCATGCAGATTACCGCACCCTGATCTGCTCTTCATGCCCAAGTGACCTCAGCGCATCTTCCATGCCAAAGCAGCTGGGTACAACCACAAAGCACACCTGGTAAGAGAGTGGAAATGAGCAACAAGGCTTAGCAAAAGTAAATGCGTGTTGTTACATGCTAAGAGATGAAGAGCTAGCAATTACCTGCTCAGGCTCCAAATCATCATTCCCTTCTGGCTGGCCAACACGCACGTCAATTGGATTAAAATTGCTAAAAACTTCTCTGTCCCTAGAGATTATGTTGTGGTACGACTCCACTGGGTGATCTGGGTTGCCAGTGTAAGCCACTGCAAGACGAACTCCCCTGCCAATGGCCTGCAGCAGGCGCCCAGGTGACCTATACAAAAAGTTGAAATTTAATCCTTTCCCTAGCATGTCAGATCTGCTCTTGTTCCATAGTTGGTACTTCTGATCAAACTAGTTTAATTTTCTGCATTGCCATCATCAAATCTGCCTGCGGTTTGGCAAAGATAGTATCCAGTTCCAAGATAGCAGCTACCTGACCATGCAAGGCGACAAATATGCAACATGTGCAAAGGAGTAATTGACTTGCAAACTTGTGATTCATGTGAGCATAAGATGTATTATTTGCCTAATTATTTCCAAACATGCCTAAAACAAAATGCTGCTTGTCCATGTTCAATAGCATGAGCTTGGCTTACATTACAGGCCCAGCGAAGGTGACGACACAGATCATGTGGTTGTCGTAGCCCTCTGTGACTTTGCCACACTCAGCAACGACGTCTATGTCCCCTTTACGGAAGCTGTCTGAAATCCTATCATTTGCTTGAGAGCAGCTTCCGCAGAGCGCTTCACACCTGCACCAAGCCCGCAATTCTTTTTATTCTTCAGCAAATTGAGTTATAAAATCAGAACTTATTACTTATTGGCACAAACTCAGGGAAGTCAAGTCCTAAGAACCAGGCTTCTTACATTTGAAGCAGCACTTTGTACTACGAACAGAGAAGGCTTGACTTGAAAAATATTATATGGACTAATTCACTTCTAACGATGACTTCATTTGAACTAGTTTCGTACTACGATTTATAAGGTTCTTAGTAAGAAAAAAGGCTATTCATTGGTACGAATGAGGGTATCTGTAATACTAACCAAGGATTCTGCCCTCCAATTCCATCATTCTTAGTAAGAAGCAAGGCTATCCATTGGTACAAACGAGGGCTCTCATAGTACTAACTAAGCTTCTGCCCTCTGTAAGCCTGCCTGCCTGCCTGTCTGCCTGCCTGCCTGCCTGCCTATGTGCTTACACTCATACGTGCGTGAGTGTGTGTTTGTGTATGTGTGTGTGTGCAAGTGCATGTGTGTGTGCAAGTGTGTGTGTATGTGAGTGCATGTGTGTGTGTCTGTGTGTGTGTTTGTGTGTGTGTGTGCAAGTGCATGTGTGTGCGTGCGTGCGTGTGTGTGTGTGTGTGTGTGTATGTGTGTGTGTGCGCGCGCGTGCGTGTGTGTATGTGTGTGTGCGTGTGTATGTATGTGTGTGTGCGAGTGTATGTATGTGTGTGTGCGAGTGTATGTATGTGTGTGGTGTGTGTGTGTGTGCATGTGTGTGTGTGTGTGCATGTGTGTGTGTGTGTGTGTGTGCAAGTGCATGTGTGTGTATATGTGTTTATGTGTGTGTGTGTTTGTGCACGCGCATGCGTGTGTGTGTGTGTGTGTGTGTGCGTGTGTGTGCGTGCGTGTGTATGTATGTGTAGGTTCGGCCAGAATTGTATATGGGATTGCCATATACTGTATATATGCCATATATACCCGTATATACGCCGTATGTCCGTACTACCGTATATTAGGAAAATCAATGTGCTCAGAATTAAAATTTAGAGGGGTCATTTGTAGCTCTTGAAGAGCTGTGTCCGCATGACCCAATAATTTGTGTCCAAGAAGTGAAAGGTTGGGGAGCTACGCTGGCTCAAAGGTACTCAAAGGGCAGAGAGTACTTCCTTTGTGTCTGTACACCAAATAAAGCCCATCAAATAGCATTAAGACTGGAACCCTTCACATGCCTCATTGAAGTCTGATTTTATGAGTAATGATTTCATGAAGCAGTGTCATAACCTCTGTGCTTGCCCTCCAGCTATCATTTAACCAATCTTCTTATAAAGGATGGTAGCAGTCATCTGTGCTTTTGCCAAGATTATGCAATTCCATGCCTCGATGAAGACGTTGCCATAACTGACCAGTTGCACTCAATACAGCAGGTAACATGAGCTGACAGCATCCTACGTGCTGCGCTTACAAGGAATGGGGCTGCATGAGGCTAAGCCAAACAATGCGCCTGTAATTGGCTGAGGCAACCTTTCTGGTCCCATCCTCCAGCTTGTGGGCTCATTTAGCGCATAGCTCACATCAGCTAGATGAGCAGGAAGCACTAACGCTTATGTGAATGCTTGCTTGTGATTTTGTGTTGAGGTGTAAGTGTGTGTGTGTGACTGCGTGCGTGTGTGTGCGTGTGCATCTGCATGCGTGTTCGTGTGTGCGCGTGTGTGTGTGTGTCTGTGTGTGTTCGTGCGTGTGTGTGTGTGTGTGTGTGTGTGTGTGTGCGTTTGTTTGTGTGTGTGTGTGCGTGTGTGTGTGTGTGTGTGTCTGTGTGTGTGCGCATTTCTCTTCTCTGGCTGCACCCACAGTGCTCCCCTTCCAGCATTCTTCTGCATGCATCCTCCACACCAGCTTCCTCTGATGCTGTAGCTGGTGATGACCCACTTCCTGCACTACCAGTTCCTCCTGAAAACCCATTGTCTACATTTCTGTCATAACAATTATAGTTAGAAATGGAGCAATTAGATCTCTAGAAAAGGGAAGGTGTTTTAAAAGTCTACTTTAGACCACACATTTGAAGGCCACACACGGCCATATACGGTCAAATACGGTTATATATTGTACATACGGCGTACATATACGGTAAGCCAAAAACACGTCTACAGCATACAAATACGGATACGGCGGGCATCCACCCAAGTACGTACGTATATACGGCGTACCGTTTATACGCCGTATATACGGACATATGGAATTGGCCTCCCCTATGTATGTATGTATGTGTGTATGTGTGTGCGTGGTGTGTGTGTGTGTATGTGTGGTGTGTGTGTGTGTATGCGTGTGTGTGGTTGTTAACAATTATGTGGCGATGGTCAACTGTGTACAACACGCCTCTTATCTGGGCCTAAGCGCACTAGTACGGAGTCCTGCCGACAGCGCGTACAAATTACTGAAAGGCCGGGGGAAAGAAGGGAGAGGTCTGGTAGGCTGGTCAGACGCATCCATAGTGGCCAGTTATGTGGAGCGCGTGTATTCAGCTATCTTAACCTTTAAATGTAACAATGAAGCGGTAGATTATCGATAGGAAAAAGAGAGAAACCACATTGCGCTCAACCTCACATATCAATTGTTGATAGCACTTAGTTTATTACTGATTTTCAAAGTTGAGGAGCCCATCTTGGTTCTTATGAATGCTTTGAGGAATATTACCTCAGCCACTCCCCGCGCACTACTGTTCGTAGTACGAGACACCTTTGTAGAAGCACTGTTCGTAGTAAGAAACCAGTTTGAAGCTTTGAACTAGGGGGGGGCAAAGCATTTAGGAAATATAAGGATTCTTTGCTTTGAAGGTTAGAAGCAGATTTGTAGAACAAAAAAAACTAAAAGAGCTTCGTACCCTCGAACTGGGTGCTTCCTAATCAGAAGGAAAATGCAAAGCACCATTCATAGTACAAAGTGCTGCTTCGAATGTAAGAAACTTGTTTCTGAGGAATTGACTACCGTGAGTGAGATGGCGGTCAACAAAATTATACCTTGGACAGGGACCTTCAGGGGGAGTGATGTATGGCCATGCGGTTTTGAAGGCTTTTACGACATCTGGAGCTCTCCTTGCGCCCTCTGCACCTCTCATTTTCCGGCAGACCATCAGCCCCAAGTGGCGCGTGCCTGACTTCTTTCGTTGCTCCAATATGAGCTTCAACTGGACTTTGCTAATGGCTTTTTGCACAGCTACAGAGCGAGCACATGCAGTTCTAAAGGCACCACCCCTGTATGCAGGCAAAGTAAAGAACTGTCTTCAACTAAAGACTCAGACCCCTTTTATATTGAAGTACAGGTTCATATCACATATTTTTGCAAAAAAGCAGCATGAAACAGCATTTTTTCAAATCAAGTTATTAGAAAAGCTCACTCACTTTTTACCCCTAGCTCGCTGCTTGATCTGGTCAGAGGTCAGGGTTTCAGGTATGCCATTCTCGTTGATGATGTACATCTCCCTAATGTCTACGTAGGCCACCACAACTCTCTTGACAAGCCGGTTCCTGACTGCCCAGTCAAAGGAGCGGTATAGGACGGTTCGGTGGTGGACCTAGCCAGTACAGAGATGCTTACAACTTGAATCAAATGTTGTAATTGTGACTTGTTCATTACATGTTCTTTAGTGGCTTTTAACATACAGGCATTAATGTTGCAGCGTGTGGGGGCATAAAATGACAAATTGAACACGTAATCGGCAGGCCACTGCAAACTAAAAAGGGTTTCTTTGTGCTCCTATTTAACGTGTGCATTCAGCTTTTTACATCATGTCAAGAAAGTGGTTTCCAGAAGAGTTATAGGCAGAGTCTAATTCTTGCACGCTCCAGTCATTGCACTGCCCACTACAGATCAATCCAGCCAAAAGTTGCCAAAGCACTTTTGCTTGTAATTCTGATAGCCGACATCTGTCCCTTCAAGGGAATAACAATGCCTTTTACAGTTGGCAGAAACAACTTTTTTCCTGGGGCCTGAATTATTTGCTTCAATATTGCAGGGGGGGCTAACTGAGCAATCTTCCCATTAATGTTCATTTTGCACACAGAAGCACAAAAGATATAGCTGTCTTCAAAAGCATTTCAATTAGGGATTTGCTGGGGGGGTGCTTAACCAACTTTCACTCGCAGAAGTACTCGAGTTCTTGGAGGCGAGAAAAACAACCAAATTTTAGTTGGAACTGTCTTGGCGCAGCTTGCCCTGTGGAAACTATCCTTTTCAAGCTTGTTATGGCAAAGTGTAAAAAAACCCCTCCAAAAGTTCAGTGGATACGAGCCGGGATATAACCACGGATATAACAACCTTGTCGCAACTGGGAACTGGCTACAGTATTGTTCCTGGCCACCTGGTTGGTGTTCTCAATCACCTTCTTCTGTAATGATCTTTATAAGTATGTTCCATAGCAACTTTTGAAGTGGATTTAGGGCAGTGAGTGACCTGATAGAGGTCGTGACCTGTTTAAGTTGGCCTGCCCGCCATCGCAAATGAAGTGAAATTTGGTAAGCTTCAAATTATACACCCAATGTGAGCTGTGCTTCAGGGCAACAACCAATCATTAAAACCCCCATTCTGCCCCCCTTTTAAGAAGTGGGTGTGATCCTGCGGATCACAAAAATGGGGCGGAGCGTGCTGCAACTACTAGTACTTTTTGTAGTCTTACGCATGTATGCATCTCTGCCAACATGTACGTATGTACGTGTGTGCGTGCGTGTGTGTGTACGCTTGTGCACATATAAATGTGTGCATTTGTGCGTGTGTGCATGCATATACGTGCGAGTGTGTGTTCACGCATGTGTGTTTGTTTGTGCATGCATGTGTGTGCGTCTGCACATGACTGCATGTACGCGTGCACGCATGTGCCTATGTTCACCCAAGTGTGTGCCTGCATTGCTTGTGCCAGTGTGTGCATGTATGTGTGTGTGCGTGTGTGCGTGCGTTGTGCGTGCGCATGTGTGTGTGTATGTGTGTGTGTGTGTGTGTATGTGTGTGTGTGTGTATGCGCGTGTGTGTGCGTGTAGTTGTACGCGTACGTGTGGCTCTGACTGTCAGGCATCTTTGCTTGCATGGTCAAAGTCTTCCAGAACAGCTCTTCTAATCACAAGTGAGCCTTTCATTCATCCTGTGTTAGATATAGTAATTTAATTATGTTGACTGTTTGAGTCAGCGGCGGTTACAACTTTCCGACATTTATTGCAATTCACACAATTATTCAAATCTTAATCCGAGCATGCAAATGTGTTTTACCATGGACATCATCTGTATTACTCCGAGCATGCAAATGTGTTTTAACATGGACATCATCTGTATCAACATAAGGGGTCTACGCCCTGGGGACTTCGCCCCCAAAACTCATCTGTTACATGCGTTGCTCTTGACATAGTAATTATGAATACCTGAGGTATTCAGTTAATACTATTCAAGTCCACACATGCCAAAAAGTTGTGGCACTGGCTCCTGACTAACCGTAAGTAAAAGGTCATCCCTGGTTACATACATCACTGACCGTACGTTGATGGAACTTCAGACCGTAATTGTCATTGTCATAACCATCATTGTACCGTCATTGTCATTACATACATCACTCGCCTATAAGAACCTAAGTACTTTTCTGAATGCTGCAGAGTAAAAAGCTTTACGGAGCAATAGGCCTCCTTGATTGTGACCCACCGTTCCTTTCAGCCGTAGCATAGAGGCAGTTAGCAAGACCCTGTACGGGGTATCCCAGTAGTTGTACCACGTTGTCCAGGTGCTGTCCTTCTCCATGTGATGACCCTCGTCAGCAATCACGACATCAAAAAAGCCTCTGTCAACCTGCTGGACTGAACGGAGGCTTTGGATGGTAGCAACGATGATACGCGCCCTGTAATAGTAAAGGGGCATGTTGTAGATGTGGCTACGGAATGAGAAAATATACGTGTCTTCACCAGCTGGCAATTTGTGTCCTCCAACCCAAATCTCATCTGAGTGCGGCAAAACAGACAGTCCAGGAGACGCGTTACATGCAACAACCACTTTAACGAAATAAACTGCCACCAATGCATGGCTAAGCCAGCTGATGGGAATGCAGTTTGTAGTCTTAGGTTGCACACTTTAGAACAGCGCACCTTTGTGCACGGGCATCTGTTAGGCGAGGGGTAGTTCCTGCTTTTATAGTGCTCCGGGAAGGGTCCTTCAGCTCCACAACGGCAGTCATGGGATCTATGCCCAACCTTTGACAGGGCATTCTACAGGCCTTCAGATGGCTGCTGCGGATCTCCTTGTTTGGGCAAAGAATGAGCACGCGTGGAGGACGATTTGGCTCCTTGCTCCTTGCTCCTGGCACTGCAGAGGCCATGTAGGCTAGTCCCGACCCAGCCTGCAATTGTGTGTGTTGTACGCTTTTTTCTGCTGGTTATACTGTTCTTGATTATAGTCCCACACGTCTGTGCAATGGGAAGTCTCACATGTGACTTGCCCGACCCTGTAGGCAGGAGGATGGCTGGATCCCGGCGAGGACTTCTCTGCACGTCCAGTTCTTCATTCCAGTATCTGACCACCCTGAGAATACCATCTTGCTGATAGTCGCGTAGAAAGGCATGCGGCTGGCGGAATCTATTCGCAGGGGAGAAATAGAGATCCCGAAATTCATGGTCTTGGTCTAAGCACTGCAACAAGCGGTGTTTCTCTGCTTCTTCGAGAAGATTATCTTCAGTACCAAGTTCTCCATTTATACTCATTTAATTGTAATACTAACAATGAGCTCTAAGGATGATGATTTTGAACTCACTTTTGAGGTTTCAGAAGAGGATGACTGTTTTGATGATTTCTCTGAGGCAGATGGGGAAGTTTGCAGCACTACACAGGTGAGCGTGGGTGGTTAGTACACAGGGGGAAAAAACCCGTATCCATTCATACGCACAGGCAAGGCATGCGCACACGCACACGCACACACACACACACACACACACACACACACACACACACACACACACACACACACACACACACACACACACACATACACACACATACACACACACACACTCATACACCTACTTACGTATACACATACAAACACATACACAGTATAACCCCAAACTTCTGCAACACAGGCCACAATACAAGTGGAGTGTGCCGAGCACTTGTTGTCGTGGGCATGCAAGTGCATGGGAAAGGGCGCTCGGGACTGGGGAAAGAGGACCCTTAGCAGCAGCAGAAGCTGCCCTTTAACCCCCGAAGTGATGCACCAGGTATGTCTGAATCACTTGTGTATCACTGTAATTAGCTCTAGCCTGTGTTGAGGTTTTCCTGTTACAGCCAACCCGCTATTTCCTTCTCAGGTAGTAGCTCAGGCCAAGCTGCAAAAACTGAGCTCTCTACTCAGCTCTGCTGCAGCCGGTCAGCATTTTGTAGTTGTCAGCTGTGAAGAAGATACACACCTCCTGGAGAGCAGCAAACAACGAGGTGTGGAGGTTCTCAGCACAACTGAGCTTGGTGCCTGGGCAAGCAGCGGCACGGTACCCACCAGCACTCACTTAGTGGTGTTTTCCCTTCCGCCAACTGAGAGCCCTACCTTGCAGCAGGCTGCGAAAAGGGCGAGCAGTTGCTCTCTAATGGTGGCAGAAGCTTTTGGATATGCTTGGGACTATGCTGGCAGCTCAGCAGAGGAGGAGCTGCGAGACTTGCAAGGGTGCTTAGCGGGGGAGTACCTGGGCTACCTGAGGCGCTCTGAAGAGGATGTCCAGCTGACAGAGGCCATCTTGCAGCAACCTCTTGGCTTGATCGAAGCAGACAAAGCGTGGGCAAAAGTCAAGGCTTCTGAGAAAGGCTTTATTCTGGTAAGCGTGTGTTGTGACTTCATAGGGGACTCAATGCCTGTGTGGGCCTGTATTGCTTTTCAAAGGGTCAAAATTCCAGGTAAAAGCTGGGTGCCAGCTCCGCTATTTGTCCCAATCATGCAAGCAAGTAGAAAAATATGCATTGACCATCCACACACTGTAGCCTCTTCTCACGATGTAACAATAATTGAACAATTGTATCCAAAATGACCTGCAAAAAGTTCAAACACACAGCATTTGCTACTGCTTGCTGCACTCAGGTGGATGATTTTATTCTGTACCTTTGGGATAGCATGCCAGAACCTCCTCCCCGATGGGCTCCGGATCCAAAGTACCTGCTCGCTTTTCACCGTTGCTATGCCATCACGGAAGCAATTACCTTGTAAGATTTTAATCGTTCGCTTGTTAAGGCCAACGCAATTTGCTTCTTCACTAAATCAGCAAATTATGAACTAAACAGTTAAAAAATTGCAGCTCGACTAACTTCAGAAAATTTGCTCTTCTGTAACTGCAGGCATAACAGCAATCTCTCTCCAACGCTTCAAGCTTTCAACCTCGAAGATGCAGCCATGCAGCTGAATCGTGCAGCCAGAGAGTTCCACGAAGTCAAATCTTACCTTAAATGCCTGCATCAGGGCTCTGAAGATGCCTGGCTTAAAGTGGTGGAAAGGCTCGTCTTTTTTAGTGAAGCGTCAGGGGGTCCAGCGTTTTTACCCAGGCAGGCTGTTCAGATCAAGAGGGATGGAGCCAGCATTGCTGCAATTGCCATGTTGACTGCTGAAGGCAGTGTACCCAGTTCAGCTGAAGCCAAGGCATATGAGGTGTGTATGCGTCTGTCTGCTGTGCAACTAACAGGTCAGTGGCTCTTCAGCTTGTATCCTTATTTAACTGCTTGAAAACTCTGTCTATGCTGCAATTGCTTTCACTTTCACTTTTTCTTGCGTGCATGATGCTATTAGAGGGGAGAATGCCATGCTAGTAGCGATAACGCACCTAGTATAGATAAGGGAAAGAAACTCCCCACCAGTAGATTTATGTGCACCATCCGAGATTACTCAAGTCTTGCTCTGGCTATCAAGAAATTCCTTGAATGTAAAGGAAATTAACTCAACTTTTGGCATGGCTGGAAACATCATTCATGCATTGTCCCGATTGCGAGATTAATGCATTAAAGGCAGTGAAAATTGAACCTCAACAGACCTCAAAGTGATATTAATTGCCCAACCTGCTTGTGTGCTGCGCAGGCGTCACTAAATCGATGTCATCGTACCCTTCGAGAGCGCTTTACCAGTGGATACAGTCTGCCAAAGGCTGTAACAAAGCGCATGGAAGATTACTATGGCCTTAGCTGGTGGGAGAGCCTCAGCAGCAGCCAGGCCAGCAAAACAGCCAACTTAGCCAAGTGGTGGCGTTCAGTAGATCGATTCATTGCATGGGTGCAGCAGCACGGAAAACCAAGTGCCAGCAAGGCTCCAGAGAACCGTAAAGGGAAGCGGATTTACGAACTTGGTCTGCGCTTGGCCAAGGGATACAAAGAGGGTCAGCTACAGTGCGTGCCAGCTCGTGGTGGTGTGCATCCACATGAGTTACTGGACCAGCAGCTTGGAGAAGAATGGCGATGCGTAACGGTGGGCGAGGCTCGGTCCCTGAGCAATGCACTCAAGCTTGTGGCCTTCCAAGAACACCACCAGCGCTTGCCAGAGCTTTTTGATGGAGGTCACCTTAACGAGGAGTTGAAAGGCATTGAGCAGGTATGTTCACTGGCTGTGTGTGAGCAAAGCAAAGCTCTTTGCTTTACACATGTTATGTCTTTATCATTGAGCAATCCGCCAAAGATCATTCAAACATCTTTGTTGCTTTTTTATACATGGTTCCAAAGTATGACTGTATGCAAACGTGTGCAGATGTATGCAGTACAGGGCTGTGCACATACGGTAGTACGGTATGGTACGGTATATATGGTACGGTACGGTACGGTACGTATATACAATGCCTTTTAAATTTGGGACAATATATACGGTCGAATACGGTACGATGTACGGTACGGTCCCAAGTTCAAAGCCAGTAGTATGCAAGGAACTGTGTATGTATGTGTACACGCTAATATGTGTGTTTGTGTATGTGTGTTTGTGTTTGTGCGTATGTGTGTGTGTGTATGTGTGTGTGCGTGTGTATGTGCGTGTGTATGTGTGTGTGAATGTGTGTTTGCGTGTGTGTGTGTGTGTGCGTGTATGTGCGTGCGTGCGTTTGTGTGTGTATGTGTGTGTGTGCACGTGTGTGTGCGTGTGTGTATGTGTGTGTGTGTGTCTGTGTGTGTGTGTGCGTGTGTGCGTGTGTGTGTGTGTGTGCGCGCGCGTGCATGGCAGTGCTTTTATCTCCTCTGTCTTCTGACCCTCTGCATACCCTCCCTCCTGCCTCTGCTTAGGTGGCAGGACCTGCCTTCCCTGTTTGACCCCAGTTGCATGCATTCTCTCTCTTTCCTTCCTTACTTGTCTCCCCTGAGCTTTGGCGTATTTGCAGGCCAAAACTAAGAGACTGACCTAGCCTGTGGTGTTAGGGTCGGGGCAGGAGAGAAGCAGGCTTGGGAGGGGGGGAGAGGCTGCCTCTCTGTTATTGTTGGACAAGCTTAGCTTACAGTTTTACAAACATTGTTAATTATTGAAAATATAAACGGAAATAATTCCAAGGGTCGTGTGGCCGTGTTTGCACAAGTACGGTCGACCGTACCGATACAATTTGCACCCTTAAAACCGTAAAAATACGGTTTTGTACCGTATTGTACCGTATCGTACCATATATACGGTAGGCAATGTGTGGAATACGGCGTATGTGCTCAGCCCTGATGCAGTATTTACCTCATTTGAGGGGGATAGCAGTGTGTTCAACTGGTTGTGTGGGGAGGAGAAGGGCAATACTGAAGGAAAGCAAAAGTACGCTTTAGTCAGTCTATGACACAAACATTTCAACGGAAACATTCTGGCAGAACTAGTAGTGGAACAAACAAACTCATGCTAATGGACCCATGAAGGTGGGGACTGTCCTGGGAACCCGTGCACACGGTTCAGGGGGACGGTAGAGCAAACACTTGATTATTACCCAGAAATATGCTCCTTCTTAAAGCGGTACAGGTCCACACAGGCGTTAGGTCCCCTTTCAAGGGCACAACACACGCTTATCGGAATAAAGCCCTTCTGACAGCCGTGGCTTGTGCCCACGTTTTCCCTGCAATACTTACCAAAATTTTGTTCCCCTTTTCTGTCTGTAGCAGCTAATGGTTTCCATGTCTGAAGTTGAACAAGATCTGCTGATGGAGCGGCAGAGTAAGCTCAAGGAGGAGCAGAAGGAGAGCAGCTTGGCAGCTTGGTTCAAGTACTACATCCTTGCACACCTCACAGGTAGGCATGCAGATGTTTTCAGCACCCATACTTAGGCCCCCTATATTTTGCTTGAACGCATCAAGCTTGTATCGGGTGCTGAAAAATGGCAGAAGGGGACCACAGAGGGACCCTCTCAGTATGCTCTTTCTTTATGCAAACGTTGTTCTTTATGTAACTGACGTACCTTTTCGGCGTGTAATGAATGGGAGCTGAACTTTCAAATTGACAGCTTATTTCCCACTAAAACATAATCTATGCTACATATATAAAATTTATTAGACCATTGTGGCAGGGTTGTTCAGTTTGGGGTTTATGCCATTTCAAAGGTTTGCAAACTTTCACGCAAATAACGATTCTGAATTGTGCCGTTCGAAGTTCACTCAGACTTCGTCGAGACTTACAACAACTTTGGTGCAATCTACAGGGGGGAGCTGCTGTGCCCTACTCAATTCAACCTTGTCCCACTTTTTCCTTGCAATTATGCACCACAGAAGCTCACTGCACTTTACTGCACCCGAGGTTTTTACTTTTCTGCTCTACGACGGTGAAATGGTCCCATTCAGGGCCCTTGTCTTTCCCATTATTAAATTCATAAACATATACAACAGATCTATTAATTGGAATGGTTGGGGGGGGCCCAAGGGCCCTTGTTTCAATTTTGCACCTTCGCTCAAATAGTTCAAGGATTTTACACGAACTGTATTGAACCCTTGCTCCCAGAAAACGAACTGAACATGGAAGTTTCACGAGAGAAGACTCAAACCTTAACCTAAGAACTTGACTGTGTGTGCCTAGGCCTGTGTGCACTAGCATGAGCTTTGTGTGCCTTTCTGAGTGCGAGAATCCAAACCTGAATTGACCTTATGCATTGTGCACACTCCAAAGCTAATGCTCACAGAGTGTCAGAGTCCAGGGTAGAGTGAGCATGGAGAACGAAAGGAGGTGTGCATATGCGCGCAGTCTTGAATGTAATCATCATCAGTGCATGGAGCTTAACCTGGGATCTTCCTACACCTTGTGCACACTCCAGATCATGTGCACACAAAGTATCAGGGTGCAGGGTGGCATGGGTGTTGAGAATGGAGCTCACCGCGTGCTGCACACTCAATTGTCCGCTGAGCCCGGCCAGAAATCAACATCACAGCTCCTTATAATTCAATTCATTTTTAACATTTATGTGCATCCGCGTCTACCTTAAAAAGTGCCGCATAGAACACCAAATCACGTGCAGCAAAGCCACCCACTCTCAATTTCTGATTTAATAGCATTACATCATAGTTAATAAATAAGACATCCTTAAAGTTCAAAGCGCCATCCCTGAAATCACAAACTTAGGGTTTAGGGTAAGGGTTAGCGTTATGGCTTAAGCCTGCATTATACCGGTGTGGAATTAAGCCAATTAGTCACACCCCCACTTTAGATCCTGCAAATGGGTCCCTGACTTGAGGTTAGGGTTCCAACAACCCTGCATCGTGGGAATTTAACCTTTGTTTGGGGAGGGGTCGGAAAATGGCATTTTGGTCAGGCGCCACATACTAGGCCAAATTTTGTTTAGTTCGTGCCGAGCTTTTATTATTCTCAAATCTGAGTATGCAGAAACTTTTCTTAAGTGACCAGGGATGCCCAAAAGTGCGGAGGTCAATTTCTGGTGTCCCGGGATAGTCGCCTGGTACAGAAATACTGGAACTAACCAAAATTTGCTTTAAATCCGTTTTTAAACCTCTATAAATATGACATATTATTATCATGATTTATGGCATAAACTTATCTATATGTTGAAGCAAACCATGCTTAGGTGTGACCAAAAGTCAGCCCCGGCAAGCTATGCCAAATTTTGAGCATATATTTTCCACCTCCATTGCATATTCTGGACATTTACAACCTTATATATGATGTTAAATAGCACTTCTGCATCTAAATAAGTGTTGTTAAGGCCCATGGGATAGATCGGGAGCACAAGTTGGGTGTGTTTTGTGCCAAAATGGGCCGTTTTGGCCATTTGGGTGCTAAAATGCAGGTTCCAGCCCACTTTTGCTCATTTTTGTTGCTCCCGTGTAGGTTTTGGGTCATACCTGGTCCATTGGAGTGAAGGAAAGGGGGTGCAAACTTTAGTGTTTGGTGGACCTAGTGTGTGAAACATGTTTAGGCTGAAATGTGGTGCAAAGTGAGAACCTTGCAGGCAAGCTGTTTTCCCACGAACTGAGTACAGGAAGCTGTCCAGCATGTTCTC
>Ga0307945_1002315_pt1 | contig 15366 bp, 17 predicted proteins | sample OrgLakmetagen228_FD_201818 | JGI IMG/M metagenome (GOLD analysis project Ga0307945, IMG submission 201818) | Saline water microbial communities from Organic Lake, Antarctica - #228 | ecosystem: Environmental > Aquatic > Non-marine Saline and Alkaline > Saline | place: Antarctica: Organic Lake...
TGCAACAGACCATCTGCTTCCCTCATCAGTAACCTGCGCAACAAACCATCACATTTTTTCACCAATAACCAGGCAACAAGAGAAGTCTATTTCTACCAACTGTGGCCGTGCTATAGGCTGCTGGGAAAGCTGCTGCTGCAGATCACGCATGCTCAGATCAGGGTCCTCAATTGCATCCGCAGAGGCAGTCTGGCTTGCACCCAGGCCGCGCCCACCACCTGTAACATATAAAATGTAAAATGTCGTTCAGGTGAGGAATTGTTGAGAGGGCAAAATATTGACATGGTCATTGCATGGGCACGTTGGCTCGCGCCTGTACTGCATACGCAAACTTGACAATTGATAGGTGATCACGTCAAGCACATGATAGAGCTTGGCGATGTATGATTGGCAGCCTTCATGGCTGGGCACCAAACTGATCGCAATGCTGCACACTCACATCACCGTGTGGGCGATTACAGGCACAGCAAGCTCAGGTCCAAGGCAAACAGTATCCCTTCATCCCTTAAGACAAAAACGTACCTCGTCGGGCAGCCGCCCCCTTTCCCCCTCCACTCTTCTTCCCTACCCCCCCGCTCTTCCCACGCCCCCCACTGCGAGCCGATTCATCCGAGTACAGCACACTGCGTGGGGGGGTGGGCGCCTTTTTGGCAGCAGCCGCTGCTTTCGAAGGTCGCCCTACACGAGCTTGTGGACCAATAGGACGGGGAGGCTTGCCAACGCCACCCCCTTTAGGCAGTAGAGCAGTTGTGACTTTGCCACCCACACCACCGTCACCGCCGCCCTTCTTTGCGGCTGCAGCTGCGTGTGCGTGTGCATATGTGTGTGTATATGGGTGAATGTACTTGATGTGCTTGTGTGCATATGTGTAAGGGTGTTTTGTGTGCGCATGTGTATGTGCCTGTAGGTGTGCATACTAGTGGCTTTTCTCCAAGGGTCTACACGAATGAGGAAGTCAGAGTTAGCGCCAGAGAAGCAACTGGGTCGTTTGCAACAATTCCAACAATTCCAACAATTGCGCAAATTCATGTACCTGGGGCTGGGCGCTTGGGAGGGGGCTGTGATGGTACAGCAGCTGCTGCTTGTGGGGGTGGTGCTGTTGCTACTTCCACTGCTTTTGCTGCCGGCGCTGCTGCCGCTGTGGGGGCGGCCCCTTGGGCTTTGCGTGCAGAGCTCCCTCCTGGGGTGCCTAGGGCAGCCAAGCGGCCACGGTTGGGAGTAGTGCGCGCTGCGTGAGTCAAAGAGTTGAAGCATTACATTTAAGGACATTACCTTTGATGTCCTTGACAGTGGGCTCTGTGTGTGAATGCACATGTGTGTGCTAAGGTCCAGGCAGCTATCGCATACCATGGTTGTATATACGCAGGTATCGGGTGCGTGCACAATTGACGTTCTTGGTGGTACTCATAAATTTGAAAGCATCACAAGATTGCAGCACTTACTTAGCGCTCAAGACTGCACTTGTACCCTATAACAGGCTAGAACCGATTACACAACATGGTCTTAGGCTCCTTTTATGCTTATTACGGTGCCCTTTGTCCTCAACTAACTCATATAAGACGAGTGTGAATGCAACAAAACGAGATTGTGCATTTGCCGTCTGAACAAGCAGGGTCCTCAACTAACTCATATAAGACGAGTGTGAATGCAACAAAACAAGATTGTGCATTTGCCGTCTGAACAAGCAGGCAACAGAACGAGACAGGGGTTGAGGGCCTTCTTTCACAGGAGGATACCATGTCCCGTCCCATATTTCCTACCCAAGAGGGTCACGTAGCATAAAAATTAACAATTCATGTATAGCAGGCACAATAGACAGACGCCTAAGGCCTACAGGTTCTTACCTGCTGCTGCTGCTCTTGGCGCTGGGCTAGGGCTGGGAAGCACCATCTTGCGCACACCAAGGCTTCCAGGCTCTCCTGACATTTCAAGTATGGAGTGGGAAAGGAATTTATGAGCTGATCAAGAGGCTTGGGTAAAGGATAAAATGGTCAGCTAGTCTTAGTCGGCTAAAAAGGGCTAGGAGGCCTCCAATCAAATGAGTCAATTTGAAAACTTCATGTCACTAAAATGATTTCATTTCTGCACACTACACGAGCCTGCATTATAGTCCAATTCGCCGTAATATAATCGCCAACAAAATAAATTCATGAAGGCACCTGAGTGGTACGCCCTTCAGCGCTTGCTTTGGCACACCAAGGCTCACAAAATGTACACACAGCATTTGGCACACACACTCTTTCTGCACATCAGCCCTTACTCCTGGTGCTTTTTTTGCCACAGTCGCTTAGCAGATACAGGCATCACCTGCGTACCTACAAGGCAATATATAAGCTCGCTCACATCCAGTGACCTGCATACATCCTACCTCGTGCCCCTGTTTCTGGTAAAATCCCAGGCACAGGAAATGACATAGTTTGCTTCAAAAACTGCTCATGCCTGCCTTTCTGGCGGATCACAACGCTGCCTTACAGAACATTTGGTAGCCCCGAACCTTCTGTACACAATGCAAGCACGCCTTTTTACCTTGTGCTCCTTCTGCTGGTTGCACCTCAGAAACGGGAGGAGTCACGCGCTCCACCGACTGCTCACGTCTGCTGCGGCCCACAAACGTCTTGCCACCTTCTCCTGATTGTGTTCACAGAAAATTTTCAATTAAAGACCAGTAACTACAATATTGAAACAAAGTGGCTTTCCTCTCCCGTTTGTGACTTCAAAATATCTCTGATGACCAGACGCTAACGCAACTAAGCAAACAAAACAGGCCACCGCAACAAAACTGAGCCACCCCGATGTTTAAAATCTGTGATCTCTTTGACTCCCAGATCTCTACCACTTTTCTCTCTCCCAGACTCGTAAAAGTGTCATTGGTAAAAGTGTGTTGCTGTCTATCACCTGGTGTGGCTGATGTGTGCGTGTGGGACGGTGCAGCAGCAGCAGCAGCAGCAGCAGCAGCAGCAGCAGCAGTAGCGCCTGCTCCTGCAGCTGCAGAACAGACAACGGATGCTTGGGTGCATCCATACACTTACAATCTGCTAGTTTTTGGTTTAGTTGGCTTACAAAGGCGTTCAGCCTGGGATAGTTGCTCAACCTGTGATAACGAGGTAAAACCTCAAAACAAGCCAAACGTAAACTAAAATTTGAAAATAGCAAAGTGCAAGCTAACAAGGAAAGTGGCAAAACGAAATGCAGCTGCGTACAAATGATGACGTCTGGAAGTAAGGAGTAAGGTAAAACCTGAGACGTAAGGGAGTTTGATGGAAAGCCACAACACAGACAACGGATTTTTTGGGTGCGTCCATGCACTTACAATCTGCTAGAATCAGCAGTTGGCAGAGTAACGCAATGGCCCAGTGTAAAGAATTTATAAATGGTTTGATGAAGGTATGTGCTATCTAGACCACACACCGAGAGGTGCCCCTCTGTTGTGCAAAGGGAGAAATATTACAACGGCAGCAGGTAGATTTATGCTTTAATCAGCTGCTTAATTACTGGACTTTGCAAGATACCTGTAGCAGATGCACCTGCATCTGATCTGATTGCTGCACACAAACAAGATGCAAGAGGAGGAGTAGACTTTGTCGTTCAGTTGCACAGCCTCAACCAGTGTTGGCATTCATCCCAACTCCCAGGTGGCTGAGGTGATAACTATGTTTGAGAACACTTCATTGATGACTGGCATGTCAGTTTGCGCAATTTACTGCCCTACAGCGCCCCAGCTGCAGGTACTAAGCCACTTTGTACCAGTGTAGAAACTTGTCACCTCCACAATCCAAGAACTCTGGCATTTATTTTCATAACTGGCATCGTCTATTTGTATGACATACTAATATACGATGCCACACCTACAACGGCATATTACAGCTACTACAGGAGCTCCTTCTCACCTCTTAGCTCCAAGCTCCTGAACTTGCAAGCCCATAAGCTACAAAGTTTGATGAAAATATGAGTAGGTGACTGCCTGCCCCTGCTCATGAGCCTCGTGAGGGGGAAAAAGAAGCAGGAGAAATGTTGTCCTCCTTGTCCAAACAGGCATTCGTCAACAGAACCCCCCTGCTTGTCATCTCAAACACACTGGGACCATCCTATAACATCTCCACACCATACACAAACAAATTGTTATAGTACCTACAAGAAAGCGCCCTGTGGAAGCCGCCCAAACTTTCCTATTCCCACAAAAGGGACTTTATCCTTTACAAAAAATTTGTACCTGGATGCAAGTCAGCTTGGCGCATCCAATCAGGGTCCTCTGAGCCCAGGAGCATTGGGTCGTTCACTTTGGCACCTCCGTCCACATCCATTGCCTCATCTGCTGCTTCTGCTCCTGCTCCCTCCTGCGTATATTTGTGCGTGTGTATTTGTGCGAGTGTGCGCGTGTGTGTTTTTGTGCGAGTGTGTGCACGCCTTTTACACCCTGTGTAACAAAAGGTATACAGAGACAAACACAGGTCACCTGCTGATGTTCTGCCTCCTTAGCTGCTGCAGCAGCAGCTGCCTTTGTGCCCTTGCTTTTGTGGGCAGGCACTATTGCTACCGCTGCTGCTGCTGCTGCTGCTGCTGCTGCTGCTGTAGGTGCACGTGCTGCTGGTTTGACCTCCTGTTCATTAAGTGTCCATTTTGTTTTAAGTGTTCATTTTGTTGTTAATAGTTGCACGTGCTGCCAGTTTGACCTCCTGTTCATTGATTGTTGAGCATGCAAACAGCGATCAGGCCCTCAAATTATAACAAACGAGAAATTTGTATGCGCGGCCTTGGCAATTAGTCCGTGCTGGCTGATCTAACCAATCACTGCATTTTAGGTCAACCACCCCCCTATGTTGCTCACCTTCTTCTTCTGGCTGCTCCCACCACCATGGCGTGTGCGGTGAGAAATGGGTCCAGCATCCTCCTGGCCTTCATCTTCAGAAACCGCACGCAACGAGCGCTCCCGCTCCTGCGCCTCTTGATCACGATGTTGCTGCTGCTGTTGCTGTGTGTGTTGTGTGCATGTGTATGTGTGTATGTGCGTGTGCCTGTGCCTGTGAATATGAGTGTGCCAAGATGTGTGTCTAAATGCGTGTGTATTCTGTGTGGGTATTTCTTTGTGGGCATTTCTTTGTGGCTGTGAGTGTGAGTGTGTGTGTGCACACACTGTTTGTGCAAGTGTACGTGCATAAGTTAGTTCCAGCACTGCCATTCTGGTACCTTGCTACGCTCCTGCTCCTGCTGCTCCTGCTTCTTGTACGTTGCTGCCTTGCCCTGTGTGGCTTGGTGCTGCCCATTTTGCTGAGAACCCGCGTGCCTACGTGGGGATTGCCGCAACGCAGGCTGCGGCGGCTGCGGCGGCTGAGATGGCTGTGGTAGGAGAGGCACCTGGCTGCCTGCACCTTTGCGTCCCTTCCCAGCGTTATTAGCCTGAGATGCCGCATGCAGCTGTGGTGGCGGCTGCTTCTGCTGCTGCTGGGATTGGGTTTGAGAGCGTGTTGCCTTGCCCCCTATGGGAGCTGTCGGTGGTCGGGGGGGTTGAGGTGGTCGGGGTGGCTGGCCCCTGCCCTCAGCACTGAGTATGACATCACGTATGCCCTGTGAGCACAGTGAAGAAGGCAGTAAGCACACATACACACCCACGTATGACAGTGTAAGGAATGCTAGCACAAGCAGCGCCTTCCAAATCCTTTAACCGCATGAGCCTCACCTGCAAAGCGGCCTCGTGCTCTTCTGATTCTGTCTGCTTCCTGGCAGGCTGCCGCTCCTCTTCAGATCGAGCTTCTAAATCTGAGTCAGCACCCAGACCCACCACTTCAGTTTCTTTCAGCACCTGCTCCTGCTGCTGCGGACGCTGCTCTTGCTGCTGCTGCTGCTGCTGCTGCGGCACCAGATCTTCCTCTTCCTCTTCCTCTCTGTGCTCCGCTTGATCTGGGCCTTGAGGGGGCTGAATAGGAGTGTGGGGGTCCAGGGAAGGATGCATGTGCACCGATGGGCCAGCAGAGGGACCAGCAGAAGGGTGGTACAGGCTGGACCCAGGTGCTTCGTCAGCCCCATACACGTGCATGTCCCTGAAGGTGGTGGATGCGGTGTGCGAGCAAGGCCAAATGAAAGAGATCAATTCGAATTCTTCAAGGGTCAGTGGAGGTGCGGGACTCATCAGTAATGTATGCGTGCATGCCTCTGGAGGTGATGGATAGGGATGCTCGGATGGATAGGGATGCATGTGAGCAAGGCAAAAAAAAGGAAGTCACTGCTTGTTGGAACTGTCCAAGAGTCAGTGAGGGCTGCACCCGGGAGCACCATCAGCCCTGTTTATGTGCATTCCTCAAACATGTGCATTCCCCTATGGCAAAAAATATGTGGAAACTGCAGAGCATGGCTGCGCATGGTGGCCGAAGTGATCAAGAGACGCACTCACCACTTACTGTCTTTTGGATTTCATCTACAACCTAGCAGGTGGTGTTTAAGATTCAAGGCAGAAGGAAGTTCAGGGTACATATATCATGAAAAAATGTGTTTAAGGTCAGGCTTGTTCATGCACAGTAGGACAGCTTCCGACCAGATCTCTGGTCTCTGACAACTCCTCAAACGGTCACTAGTAAGATTAAGCACATCATTTGTCTATACTCTGCAAATGAATGGAGCACACAGACGCGCCAACGTATGTCTACGCATACATACACACGATAAAGGGGAATTGCATGTGTTTTTCCTACGTCAGGATGTGGCCAAGCTACTAAAATAGCGTTATCATGCAATTAATCAATACATGCATCATAGCAACCACTCCCTCACATTGCAATGCGGCCGTGACGCCTAGGTTGGCTGAGCTCGTAAAATTCATGGGCTTGAGACTCCACAAGGATTTGGCTGCGAGGAAGGTGCCTGAGGAGGGGGGCTGCTGCATCTTTACGTGCCCGGATGGTGGCATGCAGCTTGAAATCGCTGCAAGGCGTATATACACGTGTAGGTGTTATCATGTGTTCAGTTGTTTTAGCGTGTGAGCAAAGTGTATGGGAGGTACCCGTGCGTTTGAATTGCACCTGTATCAATGGTAGTGGAATAGCGATCGTGCATGTTGTGATGTACGAAAGGGGTGTGGCAAACATGGAAGTAAACGCTTTAAAGGGCGTTAGGTGAAGATAACTAGCCACCAAGTTGGTCGAAAAATGAAGGATGTTATAAGATAGGGGTGTACTGCCGCATTTCTTTGACCAACATGCAATCAAGGCCAGAGCCTGTCAGTTTAATGCCCCCTCCCACCACCTGTGCGCTTCCCACACTGATCAGCCAAAAAGCCTGACCTGCCGTTGGCAACCACAGAAATTCCCCGAGGGTCCACCGAACTCCATCCACTACCATGACCACCGTACCCACCCCTTAAACTTCCTGCCACCCTCCCATCGGAATATGCTTGACCCTGTTGTACTGCAAAATGACAAACAAGCGGCACACACGCTGGGGCAGTGGGGTGCTTTTGTGTCATCTCAACCCCTATCTAGAATCCATTCCAACCTGAAGCGCTCTCTCTCTCTCTCTCTCTCTCTCTCTTTCTCTCTCTCTCTCTCTGTCTGTCTCTCTATCTCTCACTCTCTCTCTCTCTCTCTCTCTACAATTTTTTCTTTCTGCCCCAGCTAACCACCCTTCTTGTCGCTCAGAAAGCTGGGGGCAGGGGAGGGAAGGAGGTCAGGGGAGGAAAGCAGAAGGGAGTCCAAAAAAAGGTTAGCATAATAACCGTCAATACGGACAGCAGCCCACTCCCTTAGCCTGCTTAACAACAATTATAGTGCACAAAGCAAGCATACCAAGGTAGAGCATCACCTTGTGCGAGAGCGTGTCGCTTTATTGAAAAGTCCAGGCTTTCTAATGTCCAACTTTAACAAGTTTTCTGATCTTCTAAGCTAAGACGTTTATATAATTTAGTGAGTATGGCAAGAGCCTCTCCAAGCTAGTAAATATATTGACTTAGGCAGCAGTTAGGAATGGTATAAATTCTTGGCTTAGATTGCTTGAGCAGTTGATTGGTGCTGACAGATACTTTATGCTACATGTAAAACCACATACGTTTTTACATCCAACTCATCTTTGTGCTCTGTTCCCTTGTATCTTTGCTTTGTGTCTCTTTATTTTTTACTCCTTTTGTTCTTACGCCAGTATCATCATCTCCTAAATTCATCTGCAATCCCCCATTCAGGATTGTGTTCAGTAGCTTTAATACAACTTCTCAGCAATCAGGCTGGGAGGGTCAGCTATCAGGCTGGGAGGGAGACTGTGCGTTTCTTTTCATGTCAACGCTTTCCTCCTTTTATGTTTGTTCCTTCATGGGAATTTCTATAATTAAAAAGGAAGGGGCACTCTTATTCATCAAGGTTTTACAGAACCACAATTGCAGCATCTAAATATTGCCTACAATTACACCTCCTGTTTGTGAGCCCTGTCCCATTCGCTCATTACGAGGGTAATATTTGCTACCTGCGTAAATATTTTTGCAATTTGGTGTTACACTTTCTCCTTCTGTTTCTCACCTGTCCTCGTGCTGAAGCTGAGTGCAAACCTCTGAGAGCTCTTTCGGGATCTCAGCAGGCTCCAATTCAATCACAGCAACATCTGCCTGCGTTGTGTGTGTATGTGTGCTCGATGAAATGAGATTGCTTTCCTTGTGCCCCCAAAAGCGGTGTCAACGCAAGCAAGACTTTGCAAAGTATTTGTATTACACTAATCTGTTGTATTGGCCCAGAAGTTTGCAGATCTTGAGCTTGGATTACGACCCACCTCTTCATCATCATCCTTGACAAGGGCATGCTTGAGTTTGCTGAACTCAAAGTCCAGAGGCTCGCCTTGTATTTCATCTAAATCTTGCCCCTGCGTGAGCAATTGATAACCAGACCATACAGTCAGGGAGGAGGGAGAGTTTGCGGGCAGCGTAAGTCGTTCCCAATTAGTTTGACAAGGAGCTGGTACCGTTTTACTTCGTCACAAAGGAGTAAGAAACGTTTTATTGCGCTTTTGGATTTTTTATGAGTCAAACAGCAAGAGAGTTACAGAATCAAATCCACCCAAACAGAAAAGTATTGGAATTTTTACGCCAGCTTGCCACAAAAAAGAGTGAAGCTTAAAGCATTGAGGTTAGCTCATCTCAGCAAGAACCTCTGCATGCTATGAACTGCTACTACACCAATTCAGATGACCAAAATATTTCAAGAACGCTGTTTGATTTGCCTTCAAATGAATTCACAGATAGTGTCTTCCAGTGACGGTCTTGAATAAATCTACAAACCTTTTCTTCTAAGTAAATTTAAATGAACCCACAGAATTTGCTTGCTTGCCAAAAGGTCACAGCAATCTCACCCTTAGCATACAAACTGGCGTCTATCAAGCCTTTTTGACAGTACGTTTGCTGTATTAAAATCATCACACTGATGCAGGTGCGGGTTTTGAGACAAGGGTGTGTCAGAGGCTGGGCGCTAGATCTGTGCCGCTTGTTCATAGCACCACGGAACAGGGAACAGGATATTTTAGGAGGAACACCTGTCCTCCCTGTTTCTGCCAGTGATCAGATGTTGTTGCATGTAGGACACACAGCTTACCTCTACATCCATAATTTTCACGTGAAACGTGAGCTGCGTGCTGCCCACATCCACCCAGAAGTTTTCAGAAACAATTTGGGGGGTACCGAAGCTGATATTTAGGGCTTGGAAGCTGCTGACACTGCAGGCAACAAATATCAACCACAATCAAAATTGCTGTGTGTGTGTGTGTAGCTGCTGGCACTGCAAGTAACGACTTGCATAGCTAGAGCCAGCAGATTGAGACAGTCAGGTGCAGCAATCAGGAAATGCATGAATTGGATATCTGAAGCTGCTGCATTTAGCATGGCACAGGGACACAAGCCTGACGGTTAGAAGTTTATAAAGTAAGTAAAAGTATGGCTAGATTTCGAGGAATCACAGGCGGTAGGCAAGCGTGGGATTGGCGTATCAGAAAAGCTGCAAGAATGAAGGACATCATCAGACGTGGCTCCATAGATTAGTCTGAGTCCAGTCAAATTCTACAAGCAGTATGACCAAAGCTGTCTTGGTCCTTAGCACATAATGAAGTAGGACAGCGCACAGAATGAAGGGCAACGCACAGAGAAAAGGTGCACACTCACGTTGGCCGTTGCAGAGAAGCATTGTACGCCAGCAGTATTGGGCGCAGCTCCTTGGCCAGATCCAGTAAGCCTCCCTTTTTGGTCAGCAGCTGGTGCAGGAGCGTGCGAACCTGGGTTGACGGTGTAAACAGTGAATCCTCCGGATCGAGAAAAGAAAAGGACTGTGTGCTGGATTGAGGGGAAAAAAGGGATTGTATGCCGGAATTCAAGGTAAGTTCTATTCTAGCTCGGCTCCACCGAATGTTGGAAGGCCAACCACACATGGCCAACCATCCAGGATCTGTGACAAGACTTTGGCAGCAAGCTGCAGAGTATTCTGCAAAATACCTCTTTTGGCCAATACCAAAAACAAGCAGATGAAATGACTGACGTAACAACAAATACGTAAAAACACGATACCAAGATTATACTTTTTTCCCTTGATACAGGTATTAATCTGATCTTCACAGCTTTGGCTGCAGTGCTCTGTGGAGGAGTTATTTGGTATACTCAATACCTACGTGGTTGTTATATAATCAAACTGGGGAGGGCTTTCACTACTTGCATTATATTCTCTATTATGTGTCTGCCAAAAAGAAGAGGCACTCCAAATAATCATAGCATGTAGCAAAATTCCGCTATAACGTGTGACTCCTCGAGCTAAATCTCTTGCTGCTTGTTTTAAATGAATTGATAGGCAGTAACCAGCACCTTGGCACTTGGCTCACCTCTTCAATTTTGACAAAGCGATCTACTGCATGCATGTTCCCAGATTTGGCGCAGCGGAACAGCACCTCCATGATATCCAACTGCATATGTGGAGTGTGCAAGGGAGCAAGTTGTGCCTCATAGGAAAGACATCAATGAAGAGTGCTGCAATAGCTATGTAGCTATTCCTTTTTAAACATTTTGTTATTGACACCCAACATCACTGACTTGACTGCCTTTGAGGGAAAAAGACAGTGGCAGCACGCTCAGGCCGGAAATCTCATGTGGTTTTTTGCAATATAGGTTGTACTGGCTTTAAAGGCAGTGCTTACCTGTGTGTTGAAATCGCCGCACGTGGCCACGAAATCATTGAACATGTAGTTGCATAGCTCGTCATACGCGAGCATATTAGCCTGAAAATCAACGTGGGTCGGAGAAGTTCAACCATGAGATTGTTTATTAAAATCATGGAGTACAAGGTAGGACTTCTCAGAGACACTGTCAGCCTTAACAGTCCGTTTAGGAAGATAAGAGGTACAGGAAAATGAATTTACAAAGCAGAATATAGCTTGCCTCAGGCAAAGTGCACAATACCTGGTTCTTGCGGCTCCTTGTCACTAGAGCCAGCAGCAGTTGAGAGCTTCCGCGTCGTATTGACACTGGGAAGCGCCTGTGTAGATGATGCCACAATTATTTTGCAAACAAAGCCTGTATGTTTCCCCGATTAGAAAATAGACATTTGAGTGGCCGTAAATATCCAAGTGCAAATATGACGGTAGTGAAATAACCTATTGCCGATTATTTAGGCAATTTTTATAACATACAAACAAACACAAGCCCTTGATTGCTACTACCAAACCTATATATTCTAATCTTAGTGATTGTCCTACACAGCGCTGCATGTGTCTGCGTTGCAATGTTGCTTGTAGTGTCTGCTTACCTGGTTGCAGGCATGTTTTCTAGCAATGGCTCCAGAAATCTGTCAGACAAGAAATCACGCCCAGTTTTGGGGCTGCGATGCGAAGGCTCTGCAAGCACGTTTGGATGTATTGCTTATAGTGACCAGAAACCACACCACAGTATGGTAAGACGAATGACACCTATATAAAACCTTCTGCTATGCAAGAGGAATAAATGCATCATCTCATTTAAGCTGCAAAGTCAAGGCTTAAGATCAAAAATTGGGGCAGACAGAAATAATAGCACTCAATCACAAATCGTGCACACTTGCAAATCTGTTCCTCCGAGACGCTCTCTTCAATGTTTTGGAGGAGAAGGAAAAGACAGGCGGTAGTTTTCTCACCTCTTTACCTTAGAATGTCTAGGTCGTGCATGGTAATAGGACACAGATGGGGCATGTAATCCTCCCTTACCTTTCCACTCTGAGCTACATAAGTCGCTCATGGAGCTCACGGTCAGAATCAACAGTTCCTGCATCTCCTTGTTATGCTGCAATTGGCACAATGCAATGAAATGTGAGCTTTGGTCAATGAGATGTGCTTTTTTGTTACGTAATACCAACCGTCTCTATCTTTGTAGACTAGACGTGTAGCACAACTACAAGCAGGCAGGTAATTTAGTAAACAATAGTAAGGGCAACAATAAAGGTAGAATGTGTGCCTTGCTATGCACGTAAGTAATAAATGCAAGGCTGCACTCACCAGCCAGGGACATCTGTGTGGGAACTTGGGCCTCAATGCCAATAACTTTTTTGTGGGAATCTAAACCGCACATGCACCGTAGTTACTTAAGTGCAAACACGGCAATTCCTTTCACCCTTACCTCAGTATCATTCTGGGAGAGCAAGTCAGTCAAAACAGCAACAAGGACGTCGGGGTACGAAGACTGCACAAGGCTCTTGGCAAGGGCATCTCTACACAACCGAAAAGAAAGGGAACAGGCAGACCACTGAAAACATTACATTTTATCCAGGAGATTACAAGGTATACAGATTTAATTCAGGCTGAGGCAACAAAAACGGGACAGCTCCCTCTCCCGCAAGCAGAGTTGCAGCATTTGCGTTAGCCAAAGCACGCGTACCTGGTAACCCCAGGAAGGACGTGCAGGATGCACCAAATGACCTTGGCTTGCTGTGCCACATCAGTCCCCTCATCCTCCGTCTGTGAGGCAACATAAGTGGTAAAACACAACAAGTGGCCAGCGCTTGCAGCATTGTGAAGAGTGCTACTCTCATGCGAGGTAGAAGTGGTAAGAGGCAAAGTAGCCAGATATACGCAAAAGGGGGTGTGACATGCAGAGGGGACGTCGGTATTGAGGCTGGGCAGCATGCACAGCATGCACAGCGCCAGAATAAAGAGCAGGGACGTGGTGCGCAAACTTATCGCTCAGCGTCGTTTCATTTGCCTGCCCTCTTTCACCACACGCTTTCGTACCACGCCAATGCGTGCCACAATGGCTTCCACAAACGTAGACATCAATTCTGCATCTCCTTGGTCGTAGAGCGCATCCTGTTCATCTGGCGACATGCGCTTGTACTGGGACTGCAGATGCCCAAATTGCTCGATGAATTCAGAGGTTTTTAGACTTTGATCCTTGAGGACCTCCTGTACACATGGTGGCAGCAGGATGAGCTCATAACAGAGCAGAAGGGCAGCGTGCAGCAGCGTGTGCAGCGTGCGTGATGCTTCTTTGGAGGATGGAAAGCAGCTATTGACACACACAGAGCAAGTTCATGTCTGTACAGAAATTCGCATGCATGTCTAGGTCTATTAAAACAAGGTTCACAGGAAGAGCTGGTGGCAAGGGGTGCTCAAGAAGTCAAATTCAATTTTCTGTGCCTGCTCTTCGCCGCGCGTGCGATGCGCAGTAATACTCACGATAAACTTTGGGATGGATACAGTAGAGGAGGCGGGCCCGCCGTCTTCGGAAGGCTCCATCGGAGCGTCAATCAAGCCGCTGCTGAACTGCGAAGACGCAGGCGATTAGTCTTATGCTATAGAAATATTATTCCTAAAAAGATCAGCGTCTGTAGCCCTTTTCCCCCTAACTTGTGCTTACGAGGCAGGCACTTTGATAGCAGGACGAATAATAAATTAGGGATAAATCAACAGGCAAATTTTAATTTTACTGCGCCTACATCAGCAAGCAACATGCTAGTGTGCAAGATGATACTAGCTGTGCAACAAGAACCCGATACAGCCGCTGCTGTGCGTAGGCATGGTTGAGTTGATGTGCCGAGTCTAGTATACTTTGCACTTTTTCCAACCACTGGCACTCTGTTCAGCTGAATGCAGGATGAAGAACACATTTTGCAGGATGAAGAACACATTTTGCTGAACTAGCTATCCGCATGAAGCAACGTCTTGCTAGCCTTCGCACACAGCATCGCCAGCTGGACTTCCCACCTCAGTATGAGGATAGCCCAACTCGTTTGAGGACTTTTTGAACCAGCCAGATATGTATGGTGTGGCCGGCCTCTTTTGTGGCTGAGTGCCTAGCCCTTTTTCCTTGTCCTCCTTGATGCTTTCTCTTCGCGCTTCTTCAAAACAAACGTTCTCTTTTTCTATACACTTTTCCCTTGATTTTCTAGCGCCGAATTGGTATGGTTATAGGCTTTTTTCAAGCTTCCGCTCAGATGCCCCCCAGAGGCATCCTTACCTTAAATATACTTTGGTGCGTGTGACAGTGTGACAGTGAGCCTTGACTGCCAGGTTAGTGCCACCATTTGCGAGCCGGATCTTTGCTCTTTTGTGGGGAGGATCACACAGATGGCCTGAGCCACTCCAAGCAAAGCCTTCAACAACAATTATACAAGCGCCCCAAACAAAATCTAGCAAACACGCACCAAACAATAAGGTCTGCCAATATTGCAAGGAGGGCTGCCTCTTCCCCACCAGATGGCCCTGCTAAGAATCCTTATCCCATGTGTCATGACCAGCAGCTGTATCAGTCAAAGTACAAGACAGATAGCGCCACCAACAACTGGCTACGCCAGTGGAAATCACGGAAAGTATGCTATCGTTAACCGACCAAACTACCCTGCACCAAACAGAAGCCTCTGCCAGACCTAAGGCGTGACACATGACTAAGATACATTATCCCTTAAACACAGCTTACGTCAAAACCAAATACTGTATAGAACATTCTCCTACCCAGTAGGCAGCAAAGGCTCAAGAACAACATAGCCTTGCCTTCTAAACCCCTTAACACCATCCTGCTAGGAGCAACAGGCACCGTGTACAGCAGCCATACAAAAAAACCAGTTTCCTGTGCTCGCAACGGACCCTTTTTGTCTGTTCAAACGCGCTTGCATTGTAAGACAACTCAAAAGTCTCCTCCGGTACCTCCAAATCGCCCTATGCCATGTTTTTGATGACCAGGAACACACACAAAGCGTCAATTGCGCACCATTTGACCTGTGTGTGTGTGTGTTTTGACGATTTGCTCGAGTCCCAGCACGCACAGCACGGTGTTTGTTCTTGTCTGCACTGGGGGGCGATGTATGAGCACCTCCGCGTGGTGCCCCCTGGAAAACGCCTTCGTGTGCCTTCGTGCACACGCCCGGAAATACTCGGGAGCGGCTAAGACTCATACGGCGGAGC
>Ga0307945_1002317_pt1:0-5000 | contig 15359 bp, 19 predicted proteins | sample OrgLakmetagen228_FD_201818 | JGI IMG/M metagenome (GOLD analysis project Ga0307945, IMG submission 201818) | Saline water microbial communities from Organic Lake, Antarctica - #228 | ecosystem: Environmental > Aquatic > Non-marine Saline and Alkaline > Saline | place: Antarctica: Organic...
AAGAATGTGACTTGATAAGAAATGTGTGAGCACATGCGGTGTCCACGGAAAACGGCACAACGTCAAAGAAGAGCCATGGACGTGTTCAAGGACACAAATTGAAAGAATGTGACTTGATAAGAAATGTGTGAGCACATGCGGTGTCCACGGAAAACGGCACAACGTCACAGAAGAGTCGTGGACGTGTTCAAGGATGCAAATTGAAAGAATGTGACTAAATGAGAAGTGTGAGCACATGCGGCGTCCACAGAAAGGGACACATTCTTTCAATCTACATCCTGAAACACGTCCATGTCCAGGAAAAGTATGGACATGTTCAAGGATGTTAAATGAACAAGTGTGACTCGTCAAAAGGCCGTGCAAAAAGGCCGCCATGGAGTTGCAAGCCATTCTGTCTGAGGGTGTAATTTTATTGCAGAGGTGATGACAAACTTCTGCACAAGAATGTCCGTCACTGTGCACGTTCACATACTGACTGTTGCAAAAAGCTGAAGGTGTAAATTTATTGCAGAGGTGATGACAAACTTCTGCACAAGAATGTCCGTCACTGTGCACGTTCACATACTGAGTGTTGCAAAAAGCTGAAGGTGTAATTTTATTGCAGAGGTGATTACAAACTTCTGCACAAGGATGTCAGTCACTGTGCACGTTCACATACTGACTGTTGCAAAAAGCTGAAGGTGTAATTTTATTGCAGAGGTGATGACAAACTTCTGCACAAGAATGTCCGTCACTGTGCACGTTCACATACAGACTGTTGCAAAAAGCTGAAGGTGTAATTTTATTGCAGAGGAGATGACAAACTTCTGCACAAGAATGTCCGTCACTGTGCACGTTCACATACTGACTGTTGCAAAAAGCTTCCACGCAAAAAATGCAAATGGTCACTGTGCATGTGCACAGACTGTGGCAGGCAGATCATGGCAGACAAACCGTGACAGATAAACAGTGGCAGGCAAATCATGGCAGACAAACTGGCAGACAACGGTGGCAGGGAAACTGTGGCAGTCAATTGTGGCAGATTGCTGCATGTACCTACTGGAAACTAGCCAGTTTGATCGCATTTCAGGAAGGTACAAAGTAGATGTTATATTCAGGCATCACAAGCCACACACCTGGATAAGTAGCAAACCTGGAATACTGCATACCTGCTTACTAGCTAGGTAGCACACACACACACACACACACACACACGCACACACACATGCACACACACACACACATACACACACACATACCTGGTAACACGCCTGTGGGAAATCTCCCACTGCGTCTCGCCCCTTCCTTCTCCAATTGATGACAGCATTTTCCCGCTCCGATCCCTGCATGCATGTACGTCCACAAAGGCGCAGTTCGGGCGGTTTGGCAGTATGTGCGTGCCTTTTTTTGTAGTTTGAATCACCGTCAACGAGGGCTGATGTTGATGTACTGGATCTAGTAGGTGCTTTTGCTCTTATGCTTACCTGTGTTGTGTATGTGACTGTTGTGCAATACAATACTGTAGGAAATTGAGAACGAGAAGCATGCAATATACTGTTATATACAGCACGTGAGGTTTAGAAAACAGATCATCCTTTTCCGCCAACTTCTTTGAATTACAGTTCAAGGATTGAAGGGGGCAGGGGTAAACTGCCTCATCCTTATTACGATTTTGTTGAGCACTGAATTAGTCAGCTTCATTCAGCTCTGCAAACATTGCTCTCCCTGTCGTCCATTCCCTACATTACCTTTGGAATGCCAGCAGCAGTACACATCGCCTTGCCTAGCTTGGCCTGCTGGAGGTAGTAGTTCTTCCTCGAGTGGTCGCTCTGTACGTTCACAAGAGGTGATGAGAGGGGTGCGCACTCATTGAGGACAGACTGGAGAGAAGGACCCCAGCTTTACGTACTATTGTGTGCTGATGCTTATCAATTGCTGATTGACCAGAACACGACCTGAACAGGCAGACCTTAAGCCTCTAACAAATCAACCGTCCTAGGGGGACTGAATATAAACCGCACTCATCACTCGTAACAAGTTTGTTAGACAGGATATCCTCAAGCATTCACACCAAAGTGGCTGACTCAATCCATGGCAACTTGCGGGCTATACAGTTTAAATGAACGCACATCTGGGGCCAGTAGGCGGACCATCTGAAACGTATCCTCAGACCGTGGCATGTAGGCCTTCATGAAGCACTGAAGTAAGCGCTGCCTTTCCTGTTTTGTAAAGCAGCGCACGCCAAGGGGGGGGGTAGTTACTCTCGTCTTGCGTTTGCATAAAAACTTCATTGCAAATGAAGGCAGAGGTGCCAATAGAGCATGTGTAGCTCACCTTGAGCGTCGGAGGAACCTTTGTGGTGCCAAGCTGAGACGAATCTCCGCTGACACGGGATAGAAGGTCGCTGGGGAGAGAAACAAAGAGGAGCAACACACGTGCTTTGTGTCTAGACACGCGTGCAATGACACCTGTGAGGACCTCTTGCTCCATGCATGCTCGCACACACACACCTGATCTTCTCAAACGGCACTTCTGAGCAGGTGGCATAACGGGCCATTGCTGCGCACAAGGAGCTGTCCTATTCAAGATGGTTAAGGACATTGAAACCCATCACCATTTGATGAAACATAAATGGGCCATTGCTGCTCACAAGTGAGTTGTATTGCAACCGTTGTCATCGGACATGTCAATTTATAAAATTTATTTGCACACTGCGATGCATGCTGTGGTTTAGGGTTTGGTGTGATTTTGTCACAAAATGTGTCGACTATGGGTGTGCTGAATATTATTAACGACTGCTTCAAATTCAATCGAAATAATGTCATGAAAGCCAGTTCAAGTATTGTGCATAATTGGAAGATCAAGAGCGAAGATGATGTTTGATAAAAGAATGGTTACAAGTGCGTATCTATATTTGTTGTCCCGACCTTCGTAGGAAGACCTCAGAAAAGAAAAGAAAAGACTCCGCTGGTAGTGATAACACAGCCAGCATGATTAAGGGAGGGGGCTACGTAGGTGCCCGCACCAGGCAACCCCCCACCGCACAAACAGTTAAACAATAAATGTGGGTCAGGGGGGTTGTGTGCCGTAGCACCCAGACCCAAACCTTGGCTGTTGTTGCTTGTGTTATATTGCAGTTTGCAGTGCATAACTTGTTGTTATGAGTGCAAATGCATGTCTGAGGGAGTGTTCATTCAGTTTGTGTTTCAGGTATTTAATCTTATGATAATCCAGATTAAGGTCTGCCAGAGGTTTATCTGTATAATCTTTGTAGATAGTCCCCATAACTCCACCGAGGATCACGTGGAGCTTGACTTCCCTATATCCTTGTCTGTTTAGGTTGGCAATAAGCACGCTGTGCTGTACTTTTGCTTTTTGGAGTTGGGGATCAGGACTAGTGACTTCACAAAATTTAAATTCAATCAGTTGAACCTCCCAAAGGTTTGGATTCAGTTTCTTGTCTTTAGCAAGCTGTTGAAATTTTGAGTTGCAGGCTGTCACGACGAATCATGGTACCAGCTTAAGCATGGATTGCAAGTATGAGCTATATCTCCTCCCTCTCCACGCGAGAAGGAATCGACGGCTCAAGCAACGTGCGTCCAAGAGGAGATGGCTCAGACAAGTCTGAGAAAAGAGCGAGTTTGTTACAAGAAGGCCATCTAAACTGGCCAAACAACCAAATAACCATAAAACCGTTGCTCACACTATAAATCCAGGGGAAATCACACGATTCGTCCATGCCATTGATTTAACATGACAGGGTGGTTATGCGAGAAGAGCACACAGTGCTAGGTAAAAGAGAGGATAGCGTCAGGTTGAGAAGAAGTTTTTAAAGCATATGCTGTTAGGTTGGGTAGCAGCCAAGAGGGCAGTATTTTGTTGGCAGTGTTTCTCAGGTCTAGGCCTTGCTCTGATACTTTATCTGAGCTGCCTATGTCAGTGTAGGCAATTTGGTTGGCACCGCATGGCCCCTTTTGTAGGGCTTGGACAATCAGCACACTTGCCATATTATGGCGTTCTATAATCATGTCCCTCATTTAAGTGTGTTGGCAACCTGAGAGTATATGAAGCGCACTATCTGTGCAAGGGCAGATGGGGCAGTTTGCATTGGGAGAGAAGCCGTACCGGTAGGCGTGTTTTTAATAAAACACCTCATAAACATCAGTAACAGTATCAGATAAACAAAAAGATACGACGACGACAGGTCCACAGACTCAGACAGAAAAGGGCGATTTATTCATTTATTCAGCAGCAAAGCATGACTAAAAAATAAGTTGCTGAGCACAACAAAGTTACCCAGAGTAGTCATACACAATTATGCAACCTTTGTGCCTATTACCGAAATTTTTCCTAGCCAATGTCTTTACTCGCTTCCCCTAGCGGCCAATACAGGTTCAAGACCAGCTGCCAGCTTTCACGCCCGCTATTGCTTTTCATATCACACTCATTGTCATGTTCCTTAACATTAGCATCACTGTAATCATCATCATTCCTGCTGTCCCCAATGCTACTGGTGCTCGCACTACTACTTGCATTGCTATCGCTCTCCAAACTGCTCCGGGCTTCATAATCATGGCTGCTGCTGCCCCTGTTCCCAACTTCTTCGCCAAAACCTCTAGTTGTCTCGAAGTGCCAGCTGCTCCCACAGCAATTGACAGTGGCGCAGACTGATGGGCTGTTGTCATCCAAAAAGACCTATTCAAAGTAAAACGATGGACGGGCAAAAGGCAAAAGGGCTGAGTACATATGTAGCATATGTAGGTTTGCACTTGTTTTGACGTAGACAGACCAGAAATGAAACTGTTGCTTTAGCATGCTAGAAATAGAAAGGGGAGGCACACCTTGATTGCGATACCTCCCAAATGGCTCCTTGCTGTGTATTTGTGTCTCCACCAATGGTACTGCTGCTGCAGTTTAAACAGCTCCTGCGTTTCAGCAAGTAAAGTGCACACAGCCATCATTAAAAAGCAAAGTAAATTAACTACACGCACCCAACAATCTCAAGTAAAGCACCCTCTGAC
>Ga0307945_1002317_pt1:10000-15359 | contig 15359 bp, 19 predicted proteins | sample OrgLakmetagen228_FD_201818 | JGI IMG/M metagenome (GOLD analysis project Ga0307945, IMG submission 201818) | Saline water microbial communities from Organic Lake, Antarctica - #228 | ecosystem: Environmental > Aquatic > Non-marine Saline and Alkaline > Saline | place: Antarctica...
GGAACCGGAATTAATAACAAAATTTTGGGCTGCCCCGGAGGGGTAGCCCAAAGCCGGTCCGGGTCTCCCGGAAATTGCAGGGGCGACAGCCCCTGCAAATTTGGGAGACCCGGTAAAATTTTAAATGTAGTTCCAAGTAATTTGCACTGACTGTTTGAAATGACAATGAGAATGATACTGTGTGAATGAGAAGAAGGGGGAGAGGTCAGCCACCCAAGCAGGCACCCCCTCCTGCACCCCCTCCTGACCAGGCCTCCCTACGAAGCATGTGAGTGCTGGGATTGAGTGCTTGCATCTTGCATGGGTGCTTGCATTCTGCATGGCAGCTTGTAAAGACTGACGAAGACACGAAATCCCCCCCCAAATGGAAGCTCCCTGCTCCTCCTCCCTCTGCTCCCCCCCTTCCCCCTGATGGCCTCAATTAGCAGCCATGCACGAAGCTGTGTGCAGCAGTTGGAGGAAATGTTCATTACTCCTGATTCTTTAAAGAAAGCTAGTTTGGGTAAATTTAAGGCTTTCTGCTCTAAAGTGCGTAAGAATGGTGCGTGGGAACCTTCTGAAGGCGTGTCAATTAAGCTGCGTAAGCGCAGTCTGACTGTTTTGCATGCTGATATGAAGCAGCTGGCATGTTTAATTAAAGGGCGCTTTGCTGAACGTTTTCAGAGCAACTCACTCCTATTCCATTTTCATATTCTTATTCCGTTGTATTACGTCAATATGAAGGCAGAGGTAATTGAGACGTTTGGCATTGACAGTTCCAAAGCATTATTGAGCCATGGGAAATTTTACAACACCCTGGATAATTTTAGAAGTAGTTTTGGGAGACCCTGAACAATTTGAAAGGCTGTTCCGGGGCTACCCGAATAAGTTGAGCATCCAGTGTACTTCCCTGAGCATAAGGTATACACCTGGTAGCTTCTTCTGTTTCTGCTCTGTGTTTTCAAAGCAGAGGCACCTGGTAGCTTCTTCTGTTTGTGCTCTGTGTTTTCAAAGCAGAGGGTCACCTGGTAGCTTCCATGCACACGTCTGCAATTTGCAGGCCACGCTCTGTCCATGCTTATGTATGTATGCGTGCGGACGTATGCAGTTTGCAGGCAACCATCCGTCCAGTATGCATGCACACATAAGTAGGGTTGGCCAGAACCATATGAGTATATACACGGCGCATGATTTTTTTACAGCGCGGATTTCTGGTATCTGGTTTCCTACAGGTTTCATACGGTTTCGTACGGTATACGGTGTGTACAGTTTGTACGCCGTTTATATGGACGTATACAGAAATCTCATACATCCCATATAAATGTGGTCCTAGCCTTTATATATACATAAGCAGCGTGTGTCGTACGTATGTGCACATGAGCACATGAGCAGTGTGTGTCGTACGTATGAGCGCATGAGCACATGAGCAGTGTGTGTCGTACGTATGAGCGCATGAGCACATGTATGTGACAGTAAGTGCCACCCAAAAGCGTTCCTGTAAAACACATACCCACCGTACGATTGAGTGCCTTTGTGTTCTATCGCAAGTCTGCAGTCGCACTTGACGTCTGTGTACTTTTGCGCGCATTTGTTTCATCCGCACCTAGTTGCAGACTTCAGGCATTACAACAAAAGGTAGCGACGAGTGTAATCTCATGCTGAAAGGGATCAGCAAGCAGAGGTAGGGAAGGGCTCCAAGCTAGAGCTCCCACATGATCCAGAACCCTACTTATTCAGGCTATGAGTGCTGGTCTCTGCAGTGATGCACCCTGCTAATTCAACTCGTTTGTCCTGCCCTTCCGCCCCCCTTGCGTGCAGCAATTTTGGCATCACACCTGTCTTCCTGGCCTCGCAAAAGTAAGTACATGCTGCTGTGGTGCTTTTACTGTAGTGCTTTTACTGTTGTGCACACGCGCGCGCACACACACACACACACACACACACACACACACTGCTGTCTAGTTTATGTATCACCACTGTCTTCCTGGGCTCGCAAAAGCTGCTGTGGTGCCTATACTGTGGCGTACTCGCACACACACGCACACACATACAAAGGGTTCACAAAGGGGGTAACCGGCAGCCACATATGTTGGGCTGATAGGCATTGCTGGATCAGCCAGCGTAAGTAAACGTAAGGTTGTATATAAAGAACTGGTCTCAGCCAGTGCCATATTGTTCTCTAAGGAAAGTGATAAGTAAGAGGTGAGGAATGAATGATGAAAGGCAAAACCTGAGATAATAAAAAGAGCCTGATGGAGCGCCACAACAAGCAGTTCAGGCGTGTTAACTGAACACCAGCATGTATAACCCAAGGGGAGGAAGGGAGTGCCACATTAGAGACCCATGCTGTTCATGCAAACAAATTGGAAGCTGAGTTCAAATCTAACATTTGACTTACAACAGTGCACCAGCATGTATGTTCTAAGAAAAGCACAGAAAAGTGTTGAAAGGGAAAATCTCCACCTCAAGTTGTTAGGTTGTTTGAGCCCCATCCTGGCCTAGCTGGTTGCTGCACTACATAGAAACTCAACCATCTCAGTCCACACTCCCGTGATGTTCAAGCCACAGCAAGCTAGCCAACAAAACACCACAGCGTCAGTTCACCCTAGAGGTGCAACTCACAGCAAGCAAAGGCACCACGACACACAGCCAGCCCAGACTATCTATTAGAAAAGAGGCGTTCCTTCGTTAACGAAGGGGGAGGTTGGCCTGGCTCTGTCGTACCGCCGAATTTCAAGCAAGCAGGCTCCACCGTCTATTTACTCCGTCCACTGTGTACCGTCAGTAGGCAAGCATAGCAAGAGCCCCATCCTGGCCTAGTGCGGGAGCTTTGTGTGCGTAATGTGTCATGCATCAATTCGTTCCTTGCCTTCGAGCTGGCGTCTCTATTGCGTGAGCTTGTCTTTGGCCCGACGCCATTGTCTTGGGGTCTTCTCAGAAGTAGGAAAGGGGCCTTCGAAGGTCAGCCAGCCGAGGAGGTTGCGTGCAAAGGAGCACTGTCCATCAGGGTCCTTTTGAGGGAGTAGAGGCTGGTACTTGTGGAGCCAGACGGCCATGTTGACGTTCTGTTTTTCCTTGAGTAGCTCCTTCTCGGCCGCCCAGTCCTCCTTGGTCCTGAAAACCCAGCTTGGGCGAAACGGGCCTCCGCCGTGGGCCTCCGCTGGGACGAGGGCCTCCATCTCACAATTTTGGCTTGCCTTTATATTTGTCCTTACCGTACCAAAATTATATCACCCCGCAAAAATAATGTTTTCGAGGGGTGCGGCTAAGTGCGGACAGAAAAATTAATAAATAATTTTAGGCCTGCGGATTGGTGAAAATGGCCTAAATTGGCGAGAATGGCTTAAAAATGGCAATAAATATTGAAGGGGTGCGGATTGGTTGCGGATTTGCAAAACTAAATATATTTTTTTTGGGGTGCGGGATGATTAAATTTTGGTACGGTATTATTTTCTCACACACATACACACACTGCTGTCTAGTTTAAGCACTAATCTCTGTCTTCCTCGCCTCGCCTCGCAAAAGTGGGGGCATCATATGTGCTGCTCTAAATTGTATGCCACACATCAGGCTTAATAAAACCGTATCTTCATCGTAACAACCCAACTTGTTTAAGGTACCAAAGTATGTATGAAACATTTGCATAAAACCTCCCCCTCAAACAAATTTTATTAACATGTGTTGGCATCACCGTGTGTGCTTATATGTATGTGAGCGCATTCACCTCCCCCTTAAAAGCATAAACTTAGGTACACTGAAAATAATGTGTGTGTGGCCTTGATTACAGCTGAAAAGCATAAACATAGGTACACTAAAAATAATGTGTGTATGGCCTTGATTACAACTGAAAAGCATAAACATAGGTACACTAAAAATAATGTGTGTGTGGCCTTGATTTCAGCTGAAAAGCACCAGTCTTGTCCGAAGGCTGTATTAAAACACTGCCGATCAGACATACCACAAAACGGTCAAGGGGGCACATGCTGGTTTGTTTGATCTGCCTGGAGCGATACATAGGATGATCATTTTAAAGACCTACCTTTCAGGAAGGCCTTTCAGAAAAACCGAATTTGTCAGTTTGCCTGTTTGCAGCAAATAATAGATGGGCAAGCACATGCCTTATTCACCAAAAATATGAGACTCAGGATGCGTAAGTCACGAATTGAAAGCTTTCATCAGCTTCGCACTGCCGACTTACACTTTGCCTGCTACCAGCAAACAGTAGATGGGCATGCACATCCTCAATTTATAGAGTTGACCAGAACCGTATGTATATACACAGTATATGACCGTATATTGGTGAATTCCCTGCCAAAAAGACCGTGTATACACCGTATATATTTATACATGTCGTTCTGGTCAACCCTATTTATTCACCAAGAATGAAAGACTCAGAACGTGTGCGTCACCTGAACCGGAAACTTCCATCAGCTTAGCACTGCCGACTTACACTTTGCCGTGCTTCCCTACGCAGGTTGGAGGAGGGTCAGGCTGCTTTCGAGTTTTTGATGAGCTGTGGGGGCAAGTATAAGTGATCAGAGTGTTCCCCGCATGAGCAGCATGCCTGAATGGGTAGCATGCCTTAATTGTGGGTGTGGAAGTGCATTCTTGATGAGCAGTGGCAGTGCCTATAACCATTCATAATGTACGTCCTTCATCCTAGCGTCCCTACGCCTGGCAGGCTTGTGGTCCAGGGATACAGGCAGAGCCATGTGTGTGTGCGCGTGTGTGCGTGCGTGCGTGTGTGTGTGCGCGTGCGTGCGTGCGTGTGTGTGTGCGCGTGCGTGCGTGCGTGCGTGTGTGTGTATGTGTGTGTGAATGTGTGTGTGTGTGAATGTGTGTGTGTGTGAATGTGTGTGTGTGTGAATGTGTGTGTGTGAATGTGTGTGTGTGTTTATCGTCTTTTGCGTACAGGTTCTCTAAGACAGCCTAGTTACGAATGCGGAAATAAAACGAGCAGTGTGGTTGGCTATGTTGTGTGCTGGAGATAACATGGGTTTGTGCTCAGTTTGGGTTGCTGTGTGGACAGAGCGCTGCGTGTGTCGACTTGGTCGAAGGCCAGGGAGGCATGTGGACAAATTCCGAGAAGCACGACTTTCAGCACCAGGACCAGGATGCAGGAATTAGAACAAGCGGTGTGGTTAAGGTTTTTTAATGCATCATAAATCATGATGCGCTGGGGGCAAACAGCTGCAGTTGCGTGAAATAGGATAACAGGGCGTGGACGCAAGGCTGCAAATTTGCACGCACTTTGACGCTTTCAGAGAAGCGTCAGGTCAGGCAAGGCGGTTGCAGTGTGTGTGTGTGTGTGTGTGTGTGTGTGTGTGTGTGTGTGTGTGTGTGTGTGTGTGGGTGGGTGTGTGTGTGGGTGTGTGTGTGT